>JAABUL010000718.1_pt1 | contig 69272 bp, 71 predicted proteins | sample 5559151 | NCBI WGS metagenome assembly JAABUL01 (sample SAMN10711876, study PRJNA513368) | rock metagenome | isolation source: Antarctica rocks | place: Antarctica: Victoria Land, Pudding Butte sud | reverse complement strand
GAACAGTGAGGCTACTCTAGGAGAACGCGTAGACTTAACCGCGAATCCAAAACCAGGTGGAACCTGAATCACCTCAGTGAGCGGGCGGGCTGACCACGGGCGGGACCAAGTATTCCACATACGCCACTGAGCCGGGTACAATAAAGTTCTTATCCTGCAATATAAAGGGTCTTGGCTAGGTAGGGCATGACTTAACACGGGATAAATTTTCTTTATATCCGGCTAACGCCCCTATTATTTGGAATTCCTACACAGGGTCGAAGAAATGCATCTATTCGATATCATCCTAATCTATTCAGACTTGCCGAACTCACCAGCTTCCTCTCCACAATGATTATCACCTACTCGCCTCCCATCTTCAGACTCTACCTACCTTGGCAAGAAACAGATAATACACCCTCCTCCTCCAGACGCTTGTATTGCCACTTCCTTTACGCTTTGATATAGGCCATAGAGCTCCGTCCTCGGATGTTTATACTTTCTTGCGTACGGCCGCCCTTACTATAATGATAGACTTCGCCATGGAGCACGAACCAAAGACTGGAGTGCCCCAACAGAATCGATCGCACTCCATCGTCATGCTTCACTGACGAATACAAGCAGCTTTTTACGCTAGGTGTAAAATGGTGGGCAATGAACAGTTCCAAGACCATATTATCTACTCGGAATTCCTTAGACGAGCTCATCGCCGTTTGCTGTTGGTTGCGTGATTATTCTTCTCTCAATTTTTGGCTACGTAGAGACTATACCACCTTTATTTCCTAAGACTCCGGGCATCATTCAACCAAGAGCTAGTTCAAACAAGAGAGGCCGTGTAGGGAAACGAGTATTCAAAACCGTCTATGGCTTTTATGTCCGAGTTTCGGCTGGCCTTGGGTTCATAAGGAGCGTATAGTGGATATAGCCTAATACAACAAACCTCCCCCCATCCCAACTCATCATGGCGAATGCCTTTTTCTGTCCAACAACACCTCTCCTTCAGAAGCGACGCCAGCCAGCGCACACTAAAATGCCAAGCGTAACCTCACACGTCGAACTGCTGCTCGTAACCCCTACCACAAGCTAAACTTGACTCTCAATCATTTCATCCACCTTCTACCAGCCAGCCCCCATAAGTCGCCGAGCAACTTACTCACCCACCAGTCTTCTAGCTCCGATCCCCGTTGATATCCTACGCGAGCCCTGTATCGGACGCCTCGACCGTCAGAGTTGGGAATTTGGTTGCCGCTGCTCCATTTCTAGCCAAGGGTGCAGAAATCGGAGAGGTGGCGTCGATGCCGTAGGAGGTAGATTGGGAGCTGCCTCCGTAGCTGGTTGTGGTGCAGATGCCACCGCGGAGGTGAGGGAGGTGCAGAGGGGGCGGAGTGGGTGAGGTGAAGAGGGTGGCGATGGCGATGGCGAGGGGTTGCAATTACATGGTGATATGAGTCGGTGAGCTTGGAAGTCTTTCATGAAATAGTGAATGTGCTTGCCGTTGAAGATACTTATCGAACATTCGATTTCCTTGAAAGATTTATCCCGCAACCCAACCTCTCCAACCTCTCCAATTCCTCACCCACCCACCCTCAAGACCTCAAAACCCTCTACCACGCCACCTATCCCATACCCTACTTCTACCCTTCCCTTCCATGCTCACTCATCGTTCCCATCCTCCATGCTATCAAAACATCTCCACCGCATTCTGCTCAAGCTAGTCCCATTCTGATTCCTGTCTTGTCATTTCCGCATTAAGCTCTTACCGAACTACGCTAATTTACAGGATCCCATCCCGCCTCCTGTGCTCCACCGCCTACCCACGCCTTATCGTCCGTAAACACGGAATGAGCATCCGTTTCAGCATTGCTCAAGCCAGCTTCCCGTGGGTGGCGCCGTGGTTCGGGGGGGTTTTTGATGGGAGGAGAATGTGTGTTGTGTGGAGGGGAGCAGTAGGGTGGGCCATGCGAAGGGGATGTAGGTTTCTTTTGTGGTTTATGGTTGAGGTGAATTTCGGTGAACCTGTTTTGCACTATCTTTTATCCACTCCAGAACAGCTTATGACCGCGGAAGGTAGAGCCAAAGCTATTGAAGATGGCCGCTTTCTCATGTGAAAAGCCGAGTATTTCATACGTGTATATATAATATTATGTACTTTGCTTATATACAATAGACCTTTTGAATAGGTACAAGCTGCTTTCTGTACTCCTTAACGCTGATGGAAACTCCTCGGTTATATGATCTATTCAGATCGCTCAATACTCCTCTATATTTACCCTTTTCGTCTATTGATCATTGAATACCCAGGTATCTCGTAGCCGGTGATTTTCCAGCCGGCAAGGCCTCATTAATATGCCCAAGTATTTTCCATATCGTACAAGCCCATTCGCGGCCTAACGTTGTTGCCGTGCGGTTCGCAAATATCTCATGGCTTCTGCAATTGCTCCTGCGAAAATCATCAGCAATGAGTTCGTGCTATAGGAATGGAGAGGACATACCTTTCTGAAAAACTTGAAAAACCCAACGCAAATACTCAACTGCATCACCAGCGCAATCCAGAACCACGCATTGCTCAACCCCCGCGAGCTAAGCGCAAGATTCGGAAACACAGACCCCGGCCCCTCGGCATCCGGTGCGCAGGCTCTGGCGACAATCGTCGCAATGCTACCGAGCACCTGCGCCGAAACCAGCGTGAAGACAATGTGGAACCTCGTTAGCGTTTGGAGCAGGATCATGCCGAACCCAACGCCTTGGATGGCATCCAGAACGCCGAGCCAAAGCCACAGCGTGCGTCCGACCATGGCACCCGCGAGCGGCGATCCAGCCCAAGGAACCCAGAGACCCATGCCCGACGTAGCCCACAGCATCTGGCACCATCGTGGTGCGCCGAGGCCGACAGCAAACATGGGGAGGATCCAAGAGTGGTACTTTGAAAGAGCTCCGAAGGCCCAGAGGAAGGCGGCCCAGACGCCTACGAAGAAGCCGAGGACTAGGAGGGCGATGGCCCAGGCGGGGGCGTGTTGGCTGGACCAAAGGTATTTCCAGTCACGGCCGTAAGGGGCGGAGAGGAAGAAGTTTTGGATTAGGACGGTGACGAAGAACCACTGAGGGCTGTTAGTATGTTTGGTGCGAGATGTAGTAGAAGACGTATAAACTTACCATGATAATCTTCCTGCGGACGACAGATCTGTAGAAAGAGGGAACTTGGCCAGGCGCTTGTCGATAGTAGTCGGGGAGCCCGAAGAACAGTGTAGCACTGATGGCCCACATGATGAGTGCGATAGGGATTGTGATACCCGTAAGCCCTGGACCATAAGCCACCAAGGTTGACGCAGCGACTCCGTTAATCTCTTGCGCTATCAAGCGTGATCCCCAGAACCAGAGCGCGACAATGTATATCTGCTGGGTTCCTTGGATCACACAAGCTCGGAAACTCCACGTTGCGACTGGGACGCTACCTGTAGGATCATTAGTAGGGCATTTGATGGTTCGGATTGATTGAAAACATACCTTCGCTGCCGAAATTCAGTGAAAAGTAAAAGGCTCCGCTTGAAGAGGCTGCGGCATAGAAAGCAGTGGCGATGTTTTGTACCCAGCCTCTACCGAAAGCGGTTTTGGCGTATGGTGCAAGACCCAGGAAGAAGAATGCAAGTCCATAGAATCCAAAGGGCACGGCGAGAACGTATAGTGACTTAAAGGTGCGAAACACAAGCCACCAGCATATCGAAGCGATAAGGTAGATACTAGCCACCACATAGAGCTTCTGGGCTGATTGTCCAACCTCACCAGTAAGCAGAGTAATCTGGTAAGAGTTGGCAGCTATAATTTGCCCCTGTCACCGACATTAGCGATTGCGTACAATTTTAGGATAGGAAGGCTTACGAATGCAAGCAGTATGGAGTACAACGGCCAGTCCCCGATTCTTCGAAGTAGAAACTTTTTCAGACCTGTCGGGGGATGATAGTCTTCTTGTAGAAGGAACTGATCCGCATCATTATCCAGTCCACCGTCACTCGCCTGGGAGTCGCTGATGACAGAGCCAGCCGGGCTATCTCTTCTCATCCGGAAGACAGATGATGCAGGGGTTGAGGCCGCTGATTTTCCCATCTTGACACTGCGGAACCTATTGAACCAGTCTTTCTCGCTCTTCACTAGGTACTCTTCCACGCAAAGAGGACCTTCCGAAGTTTTGCCGTTTAAGTTGCTGAGTTTCTGTTCGAATGCATGGTAATATAGACCTGTGGGGTCTGTGAAGAACGGATCGACGCTCTGGAGCTTGTAATCTTTCTTTCCTTGCAGCACGGTGCCAAGACTCAGAGTTGGATCAGCGGGTGGATCAGAAGGACTACCAAAAGTCAGGCCGCTGGTGGGCGGCTGGACTGGGACCGGAGGCGGAAGTGATCTACCTCCAGCTGCAATATCGTCGGACATTGAGCGTCTAGATATAGGAGAGCCGGTTCCAGTGTGATACGATGGAAGTAGCAGGTCGCGAGCCATAGGCGTGCCGGGCAATGAAGGAGTTGGTGGTACTGGGATCCCGGACGGGGCAAACGGTGGTAGAGTAGCACCGCTTGACTCGTCAGCTTCCGTCCTGGCTTCCAAAGCCAAGCGAAGGGTAGCCAATTTAGCCTTCTTCTTGCTGGCTTCTGCCTGCTCCGGTGTGAGGATATACTCTTCCGCGACATCTTCATCCCCATTGTCTTCTTCGGCAGTAATTTCCGCGGTTTCCTCGGCCATGCTGTCATAGTCAATACCACCTTCGGGGTTGCGGTGTATGTCTTCGTCGGCGACTTCGCTGATGCGAGACACTCTGTTGCCACGTACCTGTCCTGGTAGCGGAGGAACGGCTGTGGACCCAACGACGGTACCAATAGCGCTTGCTGGGATAGGGTTCGAGATTCTAGGTCTGCTGCGACTTGAGCGTCGACCTCTATGGGAGCTCTCAGGAGCTTGAGAGTCTACCGAGGTGTCTCTGGATGGATTCTGTTTACTCAGGCGGTTACGCTTCCTGCCTGCACGTTCTGGGTCATGACCAGGTCCTGTTTTCCTGCCAAGTGACAGAGCGACAGCGGGCGCGGAAGGACTTGGCGCGCGAGTAGAAAGTCCACTCTGAGGCCTACTGGTCGGTGCGGTAGTTGGTACACTCCATCGTCCATTCCAAAAACGCGGGGGGCTGGGCATGCCGGCTGTAGGCGTTGATGTGCCTGAAGCACGAGGGGTCTTGAAGGCATGTTTCAACGTTTGCTTTTGGTTCAGCTTAATTGCTGTGTCCTGCAATATGGCCAGATCTTCTTTCCATTGAACTACTGGAAATCTCTGTTTTGCGGATCGTGCACGCATCATTGCCCGTACCTTGGTCTTTGAAGCTAGCGCAGCTTCAATGGCCATCTTGAATTGACTGATAAGATGTTTTGTACTTGTGCTCTCAATGGTATACCACCCTAAGAGCATTTTAGTGGGATTCGGGAAACAGCTTGATAGTCCTGAACTTACAACCGGGCATGTTCCCTAATCCTCCGACTCTTGCACCTACACCAAGTGCTCCCTTGCGACCAAATTCGACCGCAACAAGACCGAAAGGCTCGTCGCGTGATGGAATTAGAACGAACTCTCCACCGCTGAAGATATATGGCGGCAGAGCAGTGAATTCAGGCTTGGAATATACTCTGCCTGGATATATTTCCATCATTTTGTCTAGTTTCAGCGCGGCGAAACGGCCATGTAGATCGATAACAGGCCCGACACAAATAAGTTGCGAGTTCGAGTGTGCCTCAAGAATGGCTGGAAACACATCTGCTATGAGATCAATACCTTTTTGCTCCGACCAGCGGCCGACAAATACAAAAAGCTCGGCATCCGGATTGACGTCTAGACCAGCCCACTCTTGAGCTTGACGCCTTAGATCGCCTCGACTAGCCTCAAAGTCTGCATCCACGTTAATGTCTTTTAAGTTTGGGAGCTGCTTGTCCCAGTCATCTGTATCAGTAGGATCCGGATTCGGGAGGCTACCGATCTTGCTAAGGCCCCAGAAAATGGGATAACGCGCGAATGATCTTTTTCCGTACTTGGTAGAAACCCCTGTGTTGTGGGTTAGAACAATTGTAACGGATATACACAGAGATGCTACAAGGGCGAGTCGAGTGATGAAGGATCAAAGCTCACCTGCAGCGCCAAAACCCTTTTGCCATACACGAAGGTAGCTCGCCCCGGCATGAAGGAGGTTAAAAACTTCACCAAACTGGACATATTGCTTGACAACGTCCGGATCCAAGTTGTAAATTCGACACACCTCGTCCATCTCTACTGGTGTTCGCATTGGCCACAAACCCTGAAACTCCGCATTGTGCAACGAGAGACAGCAAGGTATGACCCTTGGTAACAGGTGCAAGGGAGCTACGGCTCCATGATAGTCATTAATATGGTATCTATAAGTGCAATGTAAGCGTACCGAACCGTATGTTGTTATAGGGATCTTCTTACAGGTCGATGGGGAAGCGCCGGAGAGTTTCGGCAATGCAAGAATTCCTAAAGCCATAGGTTAGGACAATAGATCCATCAACAACCGGAATTAACCAGCCGTCTCACGGAATTGGAGAGAACATACCAAGCTGAATAGAAAATAGCGCTATCAATGTCATCCATGCGCCGAGGATAGGGTTCTGCCTTAGAATTCTGCCTGAAGACAGGCGCATCCAGAAGAACATAGGTAATGTTGCGAACGTGGTGATACTGGACTTGGACTGTATAGTCAACACCAAGGATTGTAACAACCATTGGCTTCGCGCGTTGATCGACAGGATATTCGATGCCTCCCACACAAGGCACCACCCAGACAAGGTCTTGGTGTTGAAGGTTCTGGCTCATAAGCTGGGCCATGACACCTAGACCACCAATTTTGATCTTAATGTCCCAGTCCTCTATATGATATTCCATTGTCGCTATAAGAACGGTGCGACGTTGTGATACTGCTAGAGCATTCGATCGAGTCCCAAGTGTGTTCATAGAAGTTTCGGGTGTAGTCGTGCGCTTGAACTTCCTCAGAGTCCCCAAAGCAGTCTCAGGGATTAGTCGGTCGAGATGAAAGTCTCGTTTCACGGCCATGGGAAGAAGACCACCTTTTTCGGCTATGCCAACGCTGTTGAACTTAACAGAATAGAAGGTATGTAGGTAAGCCCATGTTGCGGCAATACTTGTAATGATGGGAATTACCACTAGCAATGCATAGATGAGCGCTTGCTTCCAGCTTGATCCGACAGGCGTCAAGTAGTATCGTAGGTCAGCGTCGTTGACCGCGATACGGTATGCTAAGGAATGAGCTGGCGGGTATGAAGAGTTCGGAATGGTGACGACATTCTTGAGTAGAGACACCGGAGACAGAAGATCGAGTACACCGTCGCTATCGACGTCGCCAAACGCTCGAGTAAGATCAGGTTTGCCGTCATTATCCACACCCCATACGTTCACCTGGAATTCGGAAGGCCACTCGTTCATAAAGTCATACTCCCAGATACCTGAGCCGTTTTGCTCCATAGTACTAGCGATACCCGAGTCGTATCCGTACTCATTAAAGGAGCCATGGACAAAGATGTGGGGGTACCGCCGAGGCGTAGTGTTCGCTTCGAGGTCTCCCTGCTGAAGGTGATTACTACTACCTGTGATTTGGCTCCAGTACTGCACCATAATGTGATTCCCAGTCCATCGTTGCAATTTAGTTCCCGACCAGTCTTGCGGCGAAATGGTCACGTTACCACCTTCATAATGTTGCCAGTCGGTCCAGCTCGATCCCCAATTACTGGAGTAACGGTATTTGTCAGCACCAGAAGCCTTGTGCGATATGAACAATGAGCCGTTATTATACTGTTTGATGATGGTGTCCGAGTAATTGGCGGCTCTAACAAATACCATGGGGTTGTCGATCTTGCCGATGCGAAACATGAAGTGATTGATAGCATTAGTAGAAGCGTTACCTACTTGCGTCGAGACATTGCCAACTGTCACCGAATGCACTCCATCAGAGACGTTTACCAAATTTGCATGAAGGACCCAAGTGCCTGGTATCTGACCAGTAATTGGCCCACTGTACTTCGAAACAATCGCCGTAGTATCGTTGGTGGTTTGACATGCGACGCTACTGTTGTCGATCGACGGGGTAGTACCATCGACAGTTGCGGAGTTGAAGGAAATTGCAGACTGCACTTGTTTGCAGTTCATCTCATCTGAAAAGTAGAATGCGATTGGCACCGTTACTTGTTCGCCTGGATCAGCATTAGACAGAATTCGCGCATCGTGCCCTGGCTCAAATTTGGTTATGACAGGCGATGGTTTTAGCCACTTTTCGACAGGAACGTAAGCCATATAACCCCAGGGAGAGAATGTCAAATGATCTAAGCAGCCATTGTGTTTGGTGGAATTCTCCAATTCTGTGATTAAAGTCAATAATAAGATCGACTGTCTCCCAACAATACTACCTACTTAGCGTTTGAGGGGATGTGCCAAGAGTGAACTCGTCATATGGGTAGAGTAGATTCTTGACTGTGGTACCCTCATCGAAGGGAGCTATCAAAGCTGAGTCGTTGTTGGTGCAGTCGAAGTTATAAGTCTGAACGAATCCCTCATTGTGGTAAAGAAGCCATACGCTCTGGTTTCCTTGACCTTGACCGGAAAAATCCTGGATACCTGTAGTTCTGAGTGTTAGCGTAATGTACAGTTACACTTGTTTGAAATCTACATGCCTTCCCAGCGGCTACGTAAGACACTCCACATCCCTGTTTCGGTGGCTGTTCCCATGGAACCAGGCAAGTAAATGGGGTGCGTTTGCTTCGAGAGCGTCTTAACATAAAACCCATCGTTGAGGACAGGATACCGTTCGCGCATCTCAAACATGTTTCTCATGATATTTCGTATGGGATGAGATGGATCGCGGTGATCAATGCTGTTCCAATCGTCCATGCAACCAAATCCAGCGCTTTCTTGGGGCCAGGTAGAGAATTTGGCGTTGCCAACAGTATAGCACCCGTGATCTTGCCAGGCTGTAGAAGTTGACATGGGTTGACGACCGAAGACGTAGTTATCCGCTGTGTTGTCCAGAACGTAATAGGCTTGTTCTTCGCCCCACTCGAGCATTGGGATTCCAGGCATTAGCATCGTAATGATGAAGGTACCAAGATTCTGTTTGTACGTTCCATTGACTATGGTAGGCCATCTGAATACGTCCTGGTTTTGAGCGCCATACATGTGCCTCGGGTCAAATACCCCAGTGTTCGCATTGATCAGGTCGTTGGTCTTGATGAAGTCATTCCAAGTTTCGACCTTTACGGTGTTAGGTTGAGCAGCAGAACAGGTGGTACTTACGACTTACGAAGTCGACAGGGGTATCACCCTCGGCCGACAAGTGGCCGTCCATCCTGAGTCAAATCATTAGCAAACCGGATTGACAAGACATTTCAAGGGACATACCCTAAAAATCTGGTAAGACTTCGGTATATGCTATAATGAAAGCATGCAGAATCAAATGCATTCTTGCCAACATCTCGAATGAATCCCGAGGATTGGGAGTTGTTGGTCGTCATCAGAACAGCTTTCGTAGTGTCGTTGACCATCATATCCGGTGTTTTCCCGCGGCCCAAGTAGTCTGCACCAAACGCGTTGCCAGAAACGATTTCGCCGGGAATGAAGAAGTTGTTCTTCCCAAAGGATTTGGCGCACTGCCTTATGTGATCGGCGAATTCGCCTTGCGCATCAACCGTGATTTGCTGCCCTTTGTCCATGCGAAAGCCATCAATATCAAGCATAGCAATTTGAATGCAGGAGAAATGCTCGATCCTTTCGCGCACAGATGGCTTCCACTCTCGTAAGCGATCCTGTACTGAAGCGAACTTGCTGATTTGCCGTTGCCACTAACCGTCGATTAGTATCTGAGCCAACGATGATCACAGCGAGACATACTTCAGGATAGATGTTGAAAGCTGCAATGTCGCCATATTGATCGAAATCGCTGTCGCGACAACCAACAAAGTACTCGGTGTTATTTCCAACAACCTCATAACCGGAATCGTCGTAAAATCTGGGGTAATCGCATTTGGGGAGCATTTCGTTGCTGAATTCAAAATCGTGGTACTGGCGCGATGTCTTGTACATCGCGTTGTGCTCTGTGAAACTTAGAGGCGCAGAGACGTTCAAGTAACCCTCGAACCCGATCAGATCTCCTAGTGTCGCCATCGTATTGTCGAGAACGACGTACATCCCGCGAGAATGCATCTCAGCGATACACTCGCGCCAAGCATCGATTGTAGCAAAGTGTGGGTCCAAGAGCGTAAAGTCCAAAGGACTGAACCCATCGGCCCCCCAGGGGAAATTGATCATCGGGCTACCGGCAAGATAAATACCCTTGATGCCCATGCCTCCGAGATAGTCCAACGTGTCTTGAAGTCCTTTTATGTCACCCCCATGCCTCAACTGGGTACCTGTCAGATCGTGTTCCCAAGCAGTGCCATTAGCATCATCGTTTGTAGGGTCGCCATTGACAAATCGGTCAAGCATGAGGGTATAAAAAGGGAAGCGCCAGTTGTCTGGCGAAGGGTTGAAAGCTGCGAGTGGTGAGTCCTAGACCGACCTCAAAGCGCTACTAGATTTGGACTTACAATGATTTTGCCATTCTCCCCAGTAGTCAAGCCCCGAGGTAGCAGTTTGATTTTGGTTCAAGTTCCAAAGAACTTGATCTGGATCATACTTCAGGGCCGACGTAAGGAAGGCGTGGACCGCCAAAGCAGTAACTGTCCTTATGCAGAACATTATTTGTCCTATCTTCAAATAACCAGCAATGAAAAAAGAAGATGCGCCGGGCGACAAAAGATTTTGAAAGAAGATGCGTTCCAGATAATAAACGAATAGCTTGACATCGATATACAATGTCAACAGAATGTCAAGCAAACAAGAACAAAGACGCAGTTGATTATTAACAGCAGATATTCCAGCCGTTAAGGAAGAAGAGATATTAGTATTATAGACATCAGGAGATTTAGGGACCCTTGATATCCTTGATGCCTTTAACCCTATTAACCCAGTGGCAAGCATTCTCGGAAACTAGCGGTACAATTCGTCGCCGGGGACAGGTCCGATGAAGTGTACAGCTTCAGTGTAGATCCACTGATGCTACGTTTGGATATGAAAGGACCTGTGTCCTGAGCGCATCGCACATAGTGTAGAGGAGTACCCTAGCGATAGCGCACGATGCAGTGGAAGGCTATTCCTCGAGCCCTTGCCTTGCTCACCAGATTTCGCGCTACGGTACCAGGGGCAAGAAGAAAAGATATTGACGTTTCTGTGGTACGGAAAGTCGGAGAATACAAACCGGGTAGCCCAACTGGGCGGTTTTATCAGACAACATATGGCAGGATGCAGTGTGGAGACAAGCTAATTTGTCTCCGTGTGCCGGTTGACGAACAGCACTGTCCAAGCTACACCGCATGTTGGGGTAGGGCGAGATGCCAAAAAGGGATTCAAGGACCAACTCAATGGCCAGAATATCAGAGCGGCAAAAATGAGGCCACTCGTGTCCTGGAATACTCTCAAAAATCATTGGGCCTGAGACTTAGAATAGTACAGAGGTGGTGGTGCATTTCTCGGAACAGAAGGTAATGTTGCAACGGTTAATGGCGTGCAGACCAAAAAGGGTTGTGATAGGTCACACAGAGTTTGACTGCATGTCTCAAAGAAGAATACTGTGGTTTGCGAGAATGACCGAATCGAGGAAGAGTCAACCAAACGGAAAAAGGTTGAAACGTTGGCCTGAACGTTTATGTGGGTGGAGACACCCAAAGTTAGAAAAAGCGACTAGGATAGGGGCTAGTGATTTCCACGCACGTCCAGCTCATTGGATCGCCCATGCAGTCGATTTAAGCTTTGGGCAATATCATTGGCAGATGGCTGCCGCCGCCAGATAAGATCTTCGATGTTCTGTTTTTGACCAGCACAACTGTTTAGCGCACGTAAATCTCTTTATTTATAAGTACATGCCTTCCAGCTTTCGGAAAGCAATGGTTTGATATTATTCAGAGAACCGCGCGAGTTAAATTGGCAATTCTGAGAACACGTCTTGAGCGCAACTGCTAGATCGTAGTATGGGTCGGCGACTCGGCTGTTAATAGCTTGTTGCCATCAATCCAACTTCTTATCCTCTGAAGTAGCTTTCCGTAGATACGAGCATTGCATCATGCCCTGTCATGCCCGGCAGCTGCACGCCGCTTGCGGCAACTCACAAGGAACCCTGCGTTCAACAACCTTGCGAGATGTGATAGAGCGCGTCGCTGGGAATAAAGGGTACATTCGGCAGCAATGTAAGGAAGGAAAAGGCAATCGGTGTCGGAAACAGACCTCCCTTTTGCACCCGAACATCTCAACGCATGCACTACCTACGAGTAGAACCACTTAGCTTCTTTGACCGGAGTCTTGTACCTCCGTCTGAGCGAACAAGGAGGTGACCTTGGTCTTCTGTTGGTTTGAGAGGATATTTTCCAAGCTTCCGACGTCATGATATTAGATATCATTGAACAAACCGGTGAGTGAGATAGGTAAGTAAAGTAAGGTGCCCTACTCCGTAAGGGTAATGTTGTTATTATTAGGGACCGTGTTTTATTACCGGTACTGTATGATGTATTAATTTGACGTCAAATTCGAAAAGGTAATAATACGGTAAGTAGGTGGGGGCGACGGCGCCGGCACTCGTAAGCCTTCCGAAATGCAGTAGTACTGTACCGAGGCAGATCATCACTGCAGATCTCCTTTTTGAATTTTCAATACCGACGTGATGTCTTTGCGATGCTGTCATCTGTCATCTTTCAACCGAAAACAGGTTATAACGATAAAGTCGGAATTAGTTAGACTTCCCCCAAATTTAAGGTATTTTATCTTATCATCATCTGGTCGCTCATCGCTTGTCCTAAAATATTACTGCTGGATTTCTGCCACCCTTCATTATCTACCGCGCTGCCATGCCATTGTCTCAAGCTTGTCTATTGACTGTCGTCAGTAAATGTGCTCGCTTCGCGATTCCTCCGATTAACAACACATGGGTTGCTCAGTCTTTCGTAGCTTCATCCTTGTCCTTGCAAATCGGTCAAGCATGTTGGCTACTTGGCCGAGTCGCAGAACCCCATCAAAGAATGGATCGTCGGGGGTCATGTCTCGGGACTGGCTGCTTGCTTTTCTGTGAGAGACAAGGATAGCTTGGTAGCAAGGATGATTGGACTGGACCGAGATCTGGGGAGTTGGATCTACGATAGCCCACTCTTGGTACCAATAGATCTGCCAATCGGGGGCATAGTGCGTTTACGAGTGTTGGCAGAGATGTTCTGCCTCAGCTGATAGACATAGGGCCGATCAAGATCTCAGAAAGTTTTGGGTAGGCGCTTGCCTTTTGAAGTAACAACACGTTCTGTTGTTGGCTTAGATTGAATGGATTTTGTGGTACCCAATACTTGAGCCTTGGAGTCAGCGCAAACCCTGTTGGGTCAGCCTGCAATGCAAGTTTGACCATGCTGATCCTCTTTCAGCATTTCTATCTCTGTCCACTAGCATTCGGTTTGGAAACACTTCAAAGCACTGATTCCATTCGAGGTTGGAGGCGAGAATACTACACGATCCAGATCTTGGATAATCTGCAGTGATAGTGGCTAGTACAGTGGCCAATCCTTCGCTCTGGTTTATTATGGCTTAACGATAGAGCAACCCAGACTTCGGTAAGGACACAATTCGCTCGGATCAGCAGAAAGAGAGAAACCCTTGTCACACGGAACGTTGCGCGATTCTGATTTTACCCACAGTCATGACTGGCTTAATGATTCTGCCGGAAGGATAATAGCATTTTCTGTTCCCATTGCTGGAATAGGAAAGAGTGCAGCATGCCGATACATCTGCATATGTCAGATTATGACAGACAAACACAGCGCTATCATTCAGCCCTCGAACTAATCCGAGATGATCTCATCAAATCCTGTGGGGAAGTGCAGCATACATAGACCACACTACAGCAGTGGCCGTCAATGCTCATCTGTTTTTATGATCGACAAATGTCATCAAAAAATCATTCAACATCAATTCAATCTTCCTATAGCATCCGATGAACCCTACTGTTTTCTGAAATTACGCGTTAAATGGGAGGTCCGTGATTGGATATGCTCATTTCGAAAGCGATTCGTGAACCCAGTTAAAGCAAGCTGCATATATTGAGGATTTCTGCAAACACCTTGATGCACTTTGCGAGCAAATCATATTCTCTCTCTCATCTGTCTGCATTTGCATTTGATTGAGTTGTAAGCGAAACCTTTGATTCCCCAAGACCAGGAACAGCATATATCTTGCGTACCTGCATACCCCACAGATCTCGGATACTTGCATGCGTCCGAGTGTTTGCGGACGTCTTCCGAGAGATGGCTGCACGCGGTCCAACCCGTTGTCCAGCCGTACACCTCCATATACGTGCTCGACTTTTGAGATCGCAGCGTAGTTATCGATGCGTTTGAAGGAAGCTAAATACATCTGCAGACAACATAAAGTACCTTAAGCTTGCAAATGCATCTCGATTAGTCGCCATGAACCAATCTCCGTTCCTACAATCTACCGGACGTTGCTAACCTATTCAGCATGACCAGACATAAACGTGACGTCATTGCTCCAGGTCCACGATATCTAAAGTATGCGCTGCTGTCTATGTCTTAAATGTTCAATTCAGATCAAAGCTGCTGTATGTCGGCACAGTGTGATGTGACGTTCTTGGATTGGAACTAGGTCACCTCCAGCAACCCTCCAGCAGCTCCAACCAGCAATCGTACAATTCAGGTCCCCCTGTGAATTCTAAAACCTGGATAGAAACAAAAAAGGCCATTATGGCGCGCGGTTCACACGATATATCACTACTCTTCAGATTCACTGCTTACGTTTGCATAGGTCACGTGCAAAGTCATTACACAAGTGGCAGTATATGTCTTCTGTAGGACCTTTTCTCGACAGAGATTCTATCCTAGCCTGAATTGAAACCTTCAACGAAGACTTTACTGCTTGCTTCGGATAACCAGCAAAGACCAGCGGAGCCACGGCCTTGTAGCCTTAGCTTTCTATGCGCCTAGCCATTGAGACCTGATATGGAATGACTTTCTACACCCTCTAATTTCCGACAGTATGCCATATCAACTTTCTATAGTTGGTCATAGCCGATTTTCAATATCAGTCTGCAATGGCCATGGTGTCGTTCGGCTTGTCGGCACATTCATCCCTCTGTCGCGCATCAGAGTGATCTTGGAAATAGCTTGCTTATCACTTGCAGTAGGGATAACCGTCCTGCTCAAAGATCACGAGCGGCGATAATGGCTTACGTCCCACGGGCTGAAGCAAATATGTTGTCAGAGTTTTCCATGACAGCTGTTTGCTCATCGCTTGTGCTAAGTCTAACTGACCGATAAACACGTATTGGAATCATGTGGATTTGTTGGAAGTCTTTTTACAGGGTCCATCACAGAAAAAGCTTGAGGCTGGGAGTAACCTCCATTCCCTCCTATTCCTAGGAGGAACACCGAGTCAAACCCCAAATGCATTCAATAAGTGCAAAATTAAACAAATGCACTCCAAGCAAATCGGAAATAGATTAGACACCACTTTCCTACTCGTCATGAACCTAGGTATTCGGTCAAACTATTAGTACCATTGAATGCGTTCACACATAGTTTTGCGACTTTATTAATACTTAGCGCTATTAGACTCCTTTCCGTGAGGAAGAAATATAGCATGCATCGCTTTGATTGTTGACCAAAACGTGTGTATCCAACATACGACTGAAGAAAAGAGAAACAAAACTCGGGCTCAGGTGATGGCTCCCCAATCGCCACCAGAGACTTTGATCATTATCGAAAGACTTTGGGCAAAGATTGGTGCATTGTCGACGTCATCGTAGTCCATAAGGATAAGACATCTGGTCAGTCTAGGTTGGAAATTTTGTGCCAAGACGGGAGCGAATCTGAACGGCACTTTCGGATGGCCCTTCCAGCGTTCCCTTTTGTTGGAAATAGGGGAGTTGGTAACCTCCGCCTCATAGGGCTGGTAGGGCTAGTGCCCGCTAGTAGAGTTTTCACCTGCTCGCTCCCAGATAGACTCCTAACAGCTTCAACCCCATATACCAAAATGCCCCATATGACCTCGTATTCCAACACCTTTCAAGTCACGAAAACGAAAGGTCAAAGTACATGGTCGACAACCAGAAAATGGTGAAGAGATAACCTTGATACCTCTTGAGGGCTAATTGTAAGAGCGGTTGACGCAAAACTTGATATTCGAGGTCGGTCGTCCGTCGTACTTCTAAAGGAGTCCACTATTCGACTGGCCGGGCACGAATTTCAAACCCGGCTACTTGTACCCTTAGGGGGTGAGTTGGCCGAGTGGTAGTAGGCCTCCATAGAAGACTGCAGTAATACTCAAGCGCTAGGGGAAGGCGGCCCCCGTTGAGGAACACTAAGGTCGTGGGTTCGATTCCCACCGCTCTCGACGGTGCTACCAAGGAGGAGGGTTATTGAGGATTTGATTCTAGCTGTGAAAGTATCAGGTTTTTTCAGGTTTTGAGATAGGTTTCCCGAAGAGGCGGCAGGGGTGGAGGGCGATTCGGTGCCAATCCGACTCGGAAGTGATTCTACGTCTAGAAAATGGCCTCACGTGTTATTCTAAGCGAAAAATCTTGTACTTAGGTAGTGGTTGATGTCTTTCATAGCCGTATAGGCCCACATAAGGACAATAAACTTGATGCCACACACACACACTTGTACCCTAGGTATCAAGGCTGGAACTCGCGATTTGTCATCTTAATATTCCATGCATAAAATTCTGATGAAGGCTCGTGGCCTTGGGCGAAGAATGTTCGCCAGTGGTTCTGCGTGGATTTAAGAAGATGACAGACGCACGCGCATTCGAGTCGAAGGCTTGTTGTGCGGGAAGAGTGGCACTCTGGATATTTGAGATCACACACGTGGTAAAAGCCGAAGCTATGATGTCGATGCATGATGATGGGTTCTTCCTCTCTTGTGAAGAGCTTGACGACAACGGCATTGAGAGAAACGTGCCGAAAGTTCCTTGCCTCTCCGCTGCTTGTTCGGAACCTCCCGGCTCATTGCTTCATTGACCAACTCGGGAAACTGACATGGGGTTTGTAGGAGTTCTGGATATTGGGATTACTGGCTTACCAACCTGCCTCTTATCGTACACCATATAACCAATGGTGAACCCTATCTCAGATGGCGAAAGCCTTGGAAGACGATATTTTCATGTAGCGAAAGCCTCGTTGATAACGACCCCCGACCGTATCAGTGGTGAAAATATGTCATACACACTTGGAGAGGCCCAGGCCCAGGTCAAGTGTCTTCACATGGCCCACTGGTTAACAAATTGCGCGAACCGTTGTATTATAATTAACAGCCAGGAGGTGATCAATACTCTCTGGTATGGCAGGCGTGTGCGGCTCTACTCTCTATGATTGTGAAAGAAGACATGCCGGTGGCCGAAGATATCTCCATGATGCACATCCGTATCCAAGAGTGAAACGGGTAGGGAGCTTTGGCGGATACCCTTCTACTGGGCCTGGCCTCAAGGCGGCGACCTGGAACAGTCATCCTTGTGGGGTTCGAAATTGCCTTGACCTTCTTGCCCTGGCTGGAAGGCTCAGATTGGGTTCATGGGGGATAATTTTGGAGTTTTGCCATATAGCATTGATAGAGCACATACTCCGTGATATAAGTCGCCACCTGACTACCCTATCTCCAGGAGAACGGACTTAGCAGTACGGAACTACCTTACCTACGGCCGTTACCTACGGCCGTTATGGTGTGCGGCAAGTCTAATGGGACCGAGACTTTCTAGTCGATCCCACCTGTCATTTCGGTTTTCTATTTGGTAGAGCCGCTGTCAAGGTTATCTAGTTAGGACTTCGTTGATTAATTAATTGGTGGATCATGTGAATCTCTCACAATCAATCTCGCAGTCCAACGTGAGGATCAACGATCACCACAATGCTCATTGGTATACTCGTACGGAGTACTGTACTGGTTTCCCACTAATCCGTCATCACATTGCATCCATAGGCTATTGCTCATCGATGTTGCCTATAGATATCTCCCTCGGCACAATCTATCGCTCCGTACTCCGTTCGTCGTGCGGATGTCTCGGTGGAACAGAAGGAATGATGAAATGGATCACGGACAGGGCGTTCCGGCAGATCGATATTGGATCCTTTGGATGCCGCAAGTGTCTTAACTGGGACGGGAGATGCCGGAGGATCTGATTGGTCATCGGTAGCGAAGTTTCGAAATGAAGGAGAAAGAGTAGGGACGGTGTACGCGTAACAGGATCACGGCGTAGCAATCGTCAATTCATGCTGCTGCCTGCACTCCACCACCGTCCACTACTGCCCACATCCGACACTACTAGAAGCCTTCGCAGCAACTCAGAAACACCCACAACATCCAATGGTTGTCGTGCTTACCCCACCGCCTGGAGGAGGAAAGAGAAGATCCTTCCGCGATTAGGATCCTGAGAGATTAAGGTATTGTTTATGTAGAGTACCTACTCCGTACATACGTCTGATGAAAGAAGAAGCCTTGCAGAAAGCCCGCCATGTCCAAATCGAGAAATTGTCGCGGTGGTACGAGTTGTAGAATACTGAGCCGCTTGAATTTCTTATCCCCTGCGATTCGAACAACGGTCTGCTTTATCTTGCTTGAAGTGTATGTACTGTACCACCGTCCCTGAATTATCGCCATGCAGCCCCCGTGTTCTCCACATCCCAGTGCCGTGGGTTCGGTTTCGACACGATGGTTTCCTGGGAGAGCGCAGAATGGATTCCCTTTCGAGAGCACTGCGGATTATCATCGACGTTTACCTCGGAAACAATGCCAGACGTAGAGATGTAGTAGTAGCCACGCAAGCGGTCGTCCTCGTGTCCAGAGCTGCATGCCCTTTACGACTTGCGACAGCCAGCATCGAGGATATGCATTGTCATCTGAACGATGGATGATTAACTCATCCTTTCTCTTATCCTCTCGTGAAAGCTCGACTGCTGCTTGCTGCATAATCACGCACGTTAGTACGGCTGAAAAAGGTGGGATGAAAAGGCGGTGGGACGTTCATGGCTGCACATCTCCCACGTTTCTCATTTTGCTTGTGTCGAATCATACAGGGCATCACCCCCTCATCGCCAATCGCATCCCTCAAAGCACCTCCTGGCCACCAAATTAGGAATGACTTGGCGGAGACTGAGCCGTGGGATACCTTGATAGCCACGTGTGCCCGACGCATGCTTTCCTCGCACCGAAACTGTCAAGGGGTACGGGCGAGCACCGTCATTCGCCAGAGATATAACCTTCAAGGCCTCCCTTCGATACCGATTTCACTCTAGTCTCTAATCCAGGGCCCCTCTTGCGTCGTTTCGTCTTTCCGTCTTCAGCCCTGAGCTGGGGACGAAAGAGGCGCAGCCATGTTGAATGTTCAATTACTGAAAAGCCTTTGTTATATAACAATGAGGGGCATGCCGGAGTTGGAAGGCGAGTCGCGAGAAAATGGGTAATTCCACGAAACAAGCATCAATGCAATCGACATCAAAGGATGATGACTGGACCAAGGTCGAGGACCGTGCTGCCAGGAGGAAGATACAGAATCGCCGAGCACAGCGTAGACATAGTATAGTTCCTCGCCGTCATTCTTGGATAAATATCGAGCTTACTGTTTGCTAGGAGAGAAGATACGAGAGCACATTGCCCAACTCCAAGCCCAAGTCGCCTCTGCTTCCAGAGACTCGACCCCAACAGACCACGCGTCTGAACCATACGACCGTTATCCATATAAGTCGTCTAGCTCTCGACCCCAGTCCACCGCTCTTGAACAAGACCATCCGTCGCCTTCCGAAGCCATGCGAATACAACGTCAAGAACACGATTCATCACACATGCAAGAAGACACGCAAAACGTCTTCACCGAGCCATGGAACAGCACCTGGCCCTACTTCTCCAACAACGACATCTTCGACAACGTCTACCCCCCCACCCCACCTCAAGAACTCTCCACCTCCCCCATCATCTGTTCCGCCCTCCCCCACCCCTCCCACCAACGCTTCCCCCAACCTCAAACTCCCGCGTCCCGCTCGCCTCGACCTCCACCGGTCCGCTCAATGACATCTCCTCAGCTCCCCGTGGCCGACAGAAGAAATCGCACCCGGCCTCAAGCGAATAAACCCACACCCAATTACCACGGCGCCCTCTCCATTAAGTGGGATGAACCCTCCTCCGCCTCCGTAAATTACAGAGGCCAAGACCCAAGCATGCCCCAGCTGAGCTACCCGCAGCAAATCCCGCAAGGTCAGTGCTTCGGGTGGCCTCTTGCTGCTCCCGAGATCCATAGGTACTAAGACCAAAAAAACGGGGGTTGACATGAGCGCTTTATAGCCCCGATACCCGATTCGCTCTCTTCGAGTGATGCAGCGAATCACTCGAATACCATTTGCGCGAACTGCGCGCAGCAGATTGATCTGGAGGGTTACGGGGGCGGGGTCAGGTATATTGCTATTCCGGCGGATCCAAATGATGCGTGAGAGAGTACCTGGGTCTCGCACATTGGCATCGGTATGGGCTTGGGTAAATGGTCACAGGGATAGGGATAAGGACATGGCATGGCATGGCATGGCATGGTGGAAACATCTTCACTCGGTACGGTATCTGCATAGTGTCTTCTCGATTTCAGAACACATTTGGGCATTGGCATGGAAACGGAGATCGGGATAGGCACGGCATGGCATTAAGGCAGGGTAGGGCAGGTCAGGGCAGGATGGGATAGCCAAACAGGCACAGCATAACCTCTTTGTACAACAAACACTACAGCAGCCACCATGAATCTTCATGACCGCCAAGAAACCTTTCTATTCCAAAACATCGTTCCATGAAACCAACCAACTATCAAGCCCCACCGCCTCAGCTGAAAACTAGCGTGTGCGCGCCCCTTCTTCCCCAACCAACACCCATGATCCATCATCATCAACTGCCTGCCCGCCCTAATTTATTCAGGTACATACTTTCGGGTTAGTTTTTAGTGTGCCAACCGAGCATAAGCGGGACCCCGCACCTCTCACATACAAATTTGGGCCTACCCATCGCCTCATCCCCATCAGAATTACTATTATCGCTATCGCTGTCGCTGCGTTCTTTGAAGCTATTCAGATCACATGGCTCAGAGGTTTCAGTTTGTTTGTAGGTTCATCAAAATCCTTTACTCTCCCTCTCTTCTGACACTACTGTATATTGACTGCTCTCGCAACTTCTCTATCTCTCATCGACGCTCTGAAGTCAACGATATCGTCTATCTTGAGCAACGTCGAAGCGATACGATCGATGAGAAGAGCGTGACTTTAATCTATGACTATGACTTCGAGGCTCTGTTTTCCGAACGGATTAGACGCTGAGACAGAAACAACGCTGTCGTCCGAATGCAAGATCTATCTGATCGCGAGACGTCTTCACAATTGCGTTGATCAAGAAGCTTCCGAATATTATCTTCAGCTTTCTTCTCTGCATCTTTGACTATATAATGCACTGTATTCGGCATGAGATCTAAAGATTTTCCTATAGAAAGTAAAGAGTTTCCCGAGATCTCGCTCAGGACCGTTGCTGCAGATCTAATTGCTGGAGGAATTTGCTGACGATCTGACTTGCTGACTCGCGAGGCTTCCATTTTAGCTGTTCCCTTTGTAAATCTCTTCTTATGAGGCATCATAGAGAGTGTGTAACGAGGTAGAATTAATAGTAGTTCTGTTGAGTAGAAATGTGGTTTGTTTATAAAATTAGGCCGCTTATGCTCGGTTGGCACACTAAAAACTAACCCGAAAGTACATGTACGAGTAAGGTACGCTTGGGACGCTAGTCTAGCCCACGGCGTCCGATGGGTACATCCGTAATCGCCGAACGAATACCCTAAAATCCGAGAATATATATTAAGGTATCACCGGGTTCCCGCCTTACACTACTGTTCACCCAATCCAATCTACTATGTGATAACGTCGACTATGTTGGTGCTAGGGTTGGGGGTGGGGGGTGGTTTGGCGTGTGGTGGGATGTGGGTCAGATTTTACAGGGGAGAGGTCATGGTGCGTTGGTTAGGGGGGGTGATGGTGGGATGGACGGATGGGTGGGTGGGCGTGTTGGGCGGTGGTGACTTTGAGGGGGTGGGGATGGCGATGGGTTGGACTAGGATGGGTTGGAATTCGATTGAAATGGATTGGAGTTGGACTGGGATGGGTTGATTTGGACGGATTTGGACGGATTTTATTTAAATCCATTGAACGGATTGAATTTGATTTGGATTGTACCGGATTATTTCTTTTTCAATCAAACAAAGTAAACCCTACAAAGCAATCTAGACCCTCAATCCCTCAAATTTCTACCATCACCACCATCACTACCATCCCGCTCTCCCTCAACGAACCCACCAAACCTTCCCTTTCACGAATACTTAAAACCTCCACGCGCCTACAACCAGTACGTACGTACGTACCTACCCATTCGATCAGCCAAGCTTCGGCTTGTACGCTGACGACATTAAGTTGTCTAGAAGAGGGAGATGTAGTAGAATGAACGGAAGTAAATTAAAAAGGTAAGGAGGATCGAGTACGGGATTGGATGTTCTGGGGTGAAGGGTGAAGGGCGAAGGGCGAAGGGTGAATGCTGAAGGGTAAAGGGGGGTTGGGAAAGGGTGGGGGAAGAGGTCGGAGGAGGGGCTTGCGGGGGACCAGAAATTGTGCTGGTTGAATGGGGTTGGGCGAGATTGAATTGAACATGGTAGAACAGAGGATAATAGAAACGCGAGAGAAAACGAGAGGGAGTACGCAACTTCCAAATAGCGAAAATACAAAACATCGCCATACTAGCAAAAAGGAATCAAGATCTAACACAAACACAACGCTCAACCTCCAACCCTCATAATTGGAGCTAATTAATACACCTCGTGAACAAACTTTTCTGAGCTGCGATTCGATCAGAAGCAGGATAGTGGAGGGGGAGATGTGGGAGGTGAGGGTGAGGGCGTGAAAGGGTCTGCGATTGACATGTGAGGATTTAAGTGGAGGGGGAGACATGAAGGGATGGGAGGTGAGGGGACTGGACGAGGCGTTCGAGGTGGGGACGGAAGAGGAGGGTGGGGAGATGGGGGTAGGGAAGTGAGGTAAGATGGTGATGGGAGGAGAGGAGAAGAACGACGATAACGGCAACGACGACGAAAAGGATGTCATAATTAACCATAAGATAACAAGATGGATACTATTCTCAAGCACCTACCCTATAACTGATTTAACTCATAGGCAATTTCCCTTTGGATAGCGACTACTAGCTAGTGGACAAGAGGGAATATGGGAGCCGGGATAGAGGTGGAGGTCGCTCTGAACAGTGTTGAAGGGAAGGGAGGAGTGGGGAGGAGGATGCGGGGGAAGGAAACAGGGGACGAGAGGGGCGTGAACATTGCCCTCGAGCTCCTGGTTTATAACCAAGAGTAGCTCGTGAACATTTTTTCCGTAGATAGAGTAGCGAACATGAGGGAATTCGGGAGCGGGCATGATCGCTGTGATCAGGATTGCAGAGGAGGACGAGGACGAGGACGAGGAGGACGAGGTTATGGTGCTGCTAGGATAGACGTTGCCCTCGAGCGGTCTGTATATGTCCAAGGTAGGTCGTGAGCAGGTGACTTTGGAACAAGGGCCGGTCAGAATCAGTAAAGTGGGGGTTCTTTCTGCGGCGAAGGAAATAGGATGTAGACGGTGCTGGAAGACAAGGAAACAGGGATCGCGAGGGGAGTGAAGGTTTTGCGGGCTTGTGGGTAGCTTCTTCAGAGGGAACATTCACGAATATTCGGTGGCGTCGCAGCATGGAGTCTGGAGTCGGAGCTGACGGTACCGTGTGCACACTGGCAGAGTGATTTGCCTATACGTTCGCTTCTTTGTTTGAAAAGCAGCTACCAGTAGCATCACGGTGTGTCCATTGTCGATAAAGCTACCATTGCGCTATGGTAGTATTTGTATTTGTATTTGTATATTGGTTTGGATACCTAATGTCGCCGTTACATTGGTGTAGTGATACCTTGCCTGTTCTGATAATGTCGCTAGCACAGATTGGGTTTGTCGCATTTCGCTGTTGGGGTTCGGATGTTCTTGGTTTGATGCTTGGGATGAGGGGAGTTGAGGCTGTGTTGGGACAGGCCGTTTGAGGGCGAGAGGTCTTGGTCGTGGTCGTGGATTGTGTGTGTTTGTAGTACTTGTTACTAGTAGGTTCGATTCCTTTCGCCGCTGATACAACGATGTAGTGGTACTTTCGCATCTTTCGGATATGATTCATAATGCTTCTGGTGCTCTAGGGAGATAGTTGTATCAGCAGAACTGTCCCATCACTATCAAGCATTCGTAATGAACCCGCTCTGCTAGTCGGTAGGCGCCGTAGCTTCATGGAAGACGACTTAGCCAATTCTATGAGAGTATCTCGATGGACTCGTAGAATTGTTTGCTAAATTTCGCCAGCCTTGAAAGGCCTTGGGTTTCTGGGCTGTAGCCAGACCAATACTACGACAAGGCTTCCCATTCACTGCAGTACAGCCTCCTTTGTGGGCCATAGCCTTGTTTGTAACTCGGGCGTTATGTTTTTCAAGCTCTTTATTGTCCGCTGCTGCGAGCGTTGTCTCCTCTTCGTAGGAGTTCATATATGGCAACGAGTGTGATGCATCTGGCTGCACGCCCGTTGCAGGTCTCCATATAGTAATCGAGTGCTTAGGCTGTCCAGACTCAGCCAACTGCTAATATTTCTGAGAGGGTTATAGACTGATTTGTGCCGTACTTCCCGTATGTAGGTGAGCGAGATCGCGGTGGTGGACCGGATTGACTGGATAGGGTTGTAACACATTTCTGCATGCTGGCGAACGTAGGCGCAGTAATTGTGCTGGCATAGCGATGTGCGAATCAAAATCGATTTATCTTAACAGAAACCGTGAGAGGCGAAGAGTCCCGGAGAAGGCATGATGCTTGTTCCCATACTGTCCGGCCTGCAACAACACCTGGAACTCTGCATGGGCGTCTCAAAGAGGCAGAAATTCCCAAGTATCAACTGCTTGCCCTCTAAATTGATGGCTGACTACATGAGCGATGTCGATGGCGCTGGGCGGATATTCAGGCTCTAGCAGTTGTGACTGAACGATTGGTTGAGCTTAGGCGTGGCTTGCGGCTGCGGTGGCGGAGCATGCTTCGATAAGGGCATGTTTGCGTCCAATGCAGGTGAGAACAGAGGAAAGGAGGGACAGCAAAAGAAAGCCTTGGAATGAGACTTGAGAAGGGGGATGACTATAAGACTCGAGAATATTTCCTGCGACGTCGACAACGATAGCGACGAGGCAAACAAGTCCTGGAAAGAATTTTACCTTAATAAGCGGGCCGCTTTACCTTCCTTCTTATTGCCTAAGGTAGAATAAGGTACCTATGCATGACATTGCCGTCATTGCTCACCTCAGCCCTGTGACGTTGTCAGATGATACCTTGGAGATCTAAGTTCTTCGAGTCACGAAGAGAATAGAACAAGAGACGCCTTCGAAAATAAAGTACTTCTACTTTCCCAAATTTCACAAAGAAATCCATCTCTCGCTCCATCCTCGCACTCTATCCTTGATGGCTTCCCAAGACTACTACAAGGGTGGGGAGAATTTCCCTCCACCACCGCCATCAGTCGCGACATTCGGTTCAGCACCACCGCCATACCAAGAGCATGTGCACCCTCCGCAAGAGCAAGCACGTCCGCCACACCTCGCCCAGCACCATGACAGAGAATTCTATCCACCACCACCACCATCAAACTCTGTGCCATGGCTGAATGCTCCAAACAACCAGTACACACCCAGCGAGCATTACTACCAGCCTCACTCTCAGCAACCTTATGCGCCTCCTGTTCGTTCTCCTCGTACCTCATATCCCAGCGGTTGGCGACAAGGTTATACTGATATTTTACAGCGTCAGCCATACAAGCAACAATACCCACCTCAAAGCAACGGCTATCATCCACAAAACACTCCATATCCTCCACAGTTTCCTTATACCCCACCAAATAGCAACTACCGTCCACCTCGAGCACATTCTCAACAACCACGACCCCATCCACATTCTCCGCGTCCTCATTCCCATCACCGTCATCGAAGACACAGTGAGCGCAGAGATAGCAAAAGCAATGAAACCAAACTGAGCTTTCTCGGTGCCGGCGCGGGTGGCCTTATCGGGGATCTCCTACTCGGCCCAGGAGTGGGTACGCTGGGTGGAGCAATTATTGGCGCTCTAAGTGGGAAGAACGCCGCAAAAAAACATGATAGAGATTAAAAGCACGTGGAACCAAGTTTGTTATTCCCCGTCGAAAAATTGGTAGAACCAAAGACCCATGAAGGATGTTTGATAGGACAACGACTTGAATGAGATACGAGATATGCAGCAGACTGATATGATACCTGATGGTGTGGGGATGAAGCGCAGGGTCCGGATTCTCTAAGCAGATCCGCAAGCGGCGCGAACACAAACCTTGTATATCGATCGGAGGCAAGGTCATCTTTAGAGTACCACATCCTCGGTCTCGGAGCGCAACAGTCGGGACAGATCAAGAGTGGTCCAATCTCGGCGGTAAGTGGAAGGGATTCAAGACGTACGCCAGATCGATCTTGTGGACCAGTTTCGTTAGTGTCACAATGACAAACCTCATGCGGACGATTCGACTAGGCTATTGAGCAGCGAAACGAGGAATAGTACGGCAGAGACTGCGTTTACTAAGGGACAAACGTTCAACCATTCCGTTGAGAATTCTATCGAGATATACTTCGAATACTGTAATGGAGTGCTTTGTTGTTCTTTCTGCTTCTTGTTTCTCCGTAAACTGTATAGTATCCTCATCTTGTAACCCTTGCCTGTACTCTTGTCACCTCGCCGTTGCAAATGCTTTGGTAACTGTATAAAATATCTCGCAAATGGTTTTCAGGAGGCTGTGGTATTGTCTGAGGTCTGAAGCCCTAGCTGAAGGCCTATCAGAGAGATTCTGATGTAGCGTGTTTTCCAAACCTTTTTGTGTTCTGCAATTCGAATTTCTTTCCAATCCTCGCAAGCCTTAAGCTCAAGAAATATATAGAGAGACATTTAGCTGTGCTTGAACATTGGCAGATCTTTGCAGATATGCATTGCAGATACCTTTGACTATTGGAATATCAGAAGGCTTAATCCACATTGGCAAGCGTCTCATGTTAGGTCTTACAGAAGCCAGTATCATGTGATAGGCGTTATTTGCCGCGTGTGGTATGTTTATCGTGTCTATGGTTTACAATGATGTCTGGTTATAGATGACCGGTATGTTCGAGATCTCGCGTGTAGTGATGCTTCGCTTTCATGAGCATCCGTCATCTGCAAATTTTTTTTAATGGTCCTTGAACTCGGGACGTCCTTTTTGTAATATAGTGAAGAGCAGAGTCTGAAATTGAATGAAAATTTTCATGATGAGAGAACGTTTGCTTATGAATGTAATGTTGTCTAGTCAACCACTACCCATTCACTTGTTTCAGTCTAGTTCTAACTCAAACCCTTTATGTAGCCAATGGTTACACCTCAAGATCCACTACCGAACAGCAACAGTCGACGTCGCAGCAGAAGTGCTCGTAGAAACCACGCCAGAAACAACGGTTGTGGAAGTCATGCTATTAGCTGTAGCGGCAGGGTTCAGACCCGCTTTCAAAGCCTCGTAATAAGCAGTAGGGCCCAACTTGGTGGGATGAAAGATGCCGCTCAAGTCGGAATTGGTGTCGTTGCTGACAGCATTCGTACTGTCCACTGTCTGGTCGATACCGTTCAATATAGCCTGCTGCTCGTCCGCGTTGAGGTTCTCAAATAGGCTGTCCTGGATTCAGACGTCCGGATATCCCCCGTTTTCGCAGAACCTGTGCCCATTAAAGCAAGATTGCAGGTCGGTATTGTCCTTGAATTGGATGCCGGCGGTGGTGGCTTCGGCCGCGAGGGCGGAGTTGAGGGAGTCGACTTTGCTGTTGAGTTGCTGCCGAAGGTTCTGGCTCACCCAGCAATTATGGGCGGCCCAGCCGGGGTTTTTGGCCGTTGTAGAAGCGGATTTAGGTTAGAGCGACTGTCGTAAATCGCCCAAAGGATATATCCTTGATGGTAGTGTAGAGTTTGTTGAGATCTTGTCGGACTTGGCTGCCTGCTGCCACGTTGGTGTCGTTGGCGTTCAAAAGGTCAGAGCATCCTCCTTGACCGGGCAGGTTATAAATGCAGGATTTGACAATCTTGTCGAATTGCATGTCGTTGCCTCCGGCTGTGACAGTGTAGAGATCGGCACCATCAATGGAATGCGGGCTGACTCCCCCGATCAGGGTGTTTTGGACATCGGCTACCACGTTCCCAAAGCAGGCCGAGAATTGAACCTAATAATGAGCGGGATTTTTGTTGACATCGTTAGGATCTTGATCCAGTTGAACGACGTAGGAGCCCATGGTACGTTTGCATGTGTCCGATCCAGCCCCAGGATATTGATCACCCGCCCCGTTGCCTGCAGAGAAGGAATCATCCAGGGCCACGTATGAGCCGATGGGCCTGCCCGATTGGTTAGGGCACTCCTAGCCTGAGCACCAGAGATTAAATTGGCGAGCGAGAGCGAGGCGAATAATGCAGCGATGAGAGAAGCGGAATACATCTCAAGAAAATGGAATGATGGAACGTCGTATAGAAAAATATCGAAGTGTGCTTTATCGTGTTGAAATGGTATACGTTTTGTATATTGCGCATTGCATATTTCAGAGCAGGAAAAAAGCAAGTTTGTATATGCCATAACGTCTCACACAGTTGTCGAGCAGTTGTTCGACAGGGTGCGATATTTTTGCACATTGAAGCGCAAAACCTTGTCGCCACATGTCTAGACTCAGCAAAAAGACGTTCCGAAATGCCAGTGCCAGATACAAGACCGACATTGTTCAGAAACAATATGAAGAATCAATATCTTTCAGAAGAAGAGCTCAAAGCTAGGCAGCTTGCGCACGCCTATCTCGCAGATACCGCAGAACATTAATTGAGTTTCAAAACTATTCTCCTCTCTGAAGTGGTACAGGCATGCAGGAGCAAGCTTGAGATGAGTCTTTAACCTTGATTTTGAATGCCCCGGAGTAAAGAAACCGAGGAACCTCGGACTCGGGGCAAAAGCATATTAGACTGCGCTGTAATTTTTGGGATATTGGTTCAGATATATGAAGGGCCTGAAACGAGCGAAATATCATTGAGAGGCTCAGACCTCGGGATTGGGTGATGGTGGTCAGAATTATGGCGTCTAGTAATGTCTTTGAATCAGTCTTCAGAGTGGCATCTTAAGGGCCATGCCGTTGAAGTAAGTCCATAGTATCATTGATTTTAGTCTAAGATGAAGCTGGTGATGATATTGTTTCAAATCCGCCGAAGACATTCAGATGTCTAAGACGGGGGAAAAGGCTTGTAGGCGGACAAAAATTGCGACGAAACGACACAAGAATTAGGACTGTAAGAGCCTGAAACGTGAAAGATCTTTCATCATCGTGACTCTTATCTGAACCTTAGGGACCAGTTAAGTCCATGAGAACCAGGCTGTGAAAGATGGAGTCAGTATGATCGGACCTTATGCCTATTCAGTAGGTTTCTACCTACTCGGCATGTTGAGGTGTGAAACGATGATACTCTAGGGGCCGTAACTTTAGCCGAGGAAGTCTTCTTTGATGTAAAAACTCAAATCTATACTTCTCTAGTTCTATATTCTGATATCTAAGAAGTCTTGTAAAGTATCTGACACGGTTTGAGTTTCAGAGACTGTGCCTTTACAGAGTCCTGACAACAACAGCAGGGCTGAGGCCACTTATCTTCTTTCACCTTATCTCTACCCTCTCGAGCTTTCCATTTCGGTAAAAAGCGAACAACACTGAATATCTTCTCGAGGGTTGTAATGGCTAGCAACTCATATTTCAGCACCACAAGCATCCTACTCAGTAACACCTTGGGAAATGTAATAGGTCTCGCGCCCACGTCCGTTTAGAGCATTTGTCAGTTGATGCCGCCGCCCACTTCGTGCTGGCGACCAAGCCATGATAGTTTTTTCGACATTCGTGTTGGCCGGCTGAAACCTCGAATACTCGACGAGCCTGCGGTAACCGGCCTGCTGAGCCTATATGTTTCGCTGTGGCAGTTGATGTCTCTTCCTTTTCTATCGGCTGTCTTTCGCAAACGCACTTTCCTCACAATACGTTGTCTTTTTCCTACCACCCTTGGTATATCAATTCCAACGATAAAAGCGAACCAACCTCGATCTCTCGCTCGTTTATGGTGTGGCTGGCTTCGTTGTCCTCCCAAATCTGGTCATGCTCATCAAAGCCGTGTTCTCGCTACTGTCTTTCTTGATTGAGCCATGAAGAAGTGTAAATTTGATAATGGCAGGATTGTGCATATGTTCTCTGTAGACGACCATCTATGATATGTGCAAAAAGCGAACCATATTCAAATTAATCGAATCAGATTAGTGAGCATTGAAATATCATTACTGCTAATACTGCTTCGGCTTTCACTACTTCAGCTTTTACTGTCACTATTGCTATTGCTTCAATAAGCCACCCCGGCTCTCTATTGTTAAGTTTGATAAGTGACCAATTACCAGTCACGATCAATCTACCTGGCATTGTTCAACTACAAGTTCTTCTCACGGAAAACAGGAGATTCATGTCTTACATTCCGAAGTAGCGATACAATTCAGCCGATTAACGTAATGGGCTGAGGGGGTGGAACAATGTGAATGGCCTTCGCAAGAGACGAGAATAAGTATGCAGCAGATACAGTATTTAAGATCGTCAAACCAGGCAATTACATCCAAGAGCGTCATCGTGCCCTCATTTATAGTAATGCAATCGATTGAGATCGGATCAATACGTGAGCTACTACGAGCCTTGTCGATAGGGCTTGACCATACCTGATTTACTTCTCATCGTCATTGAACTCATTACTCTGTTCTCATCGTACAGTCTGATTGATAAAAACCAAGTTTTACCTTGCTAGCGTCCCTGTAAGCAGCATGATCGAGACTATCGCAACATGCATATCTAGTATAGAAAGAGATGTAACCGACGATTTGAAAGCTATGATCTGCGAGATGAGCTCTGGTGCCCTTCTCTACAGCATGTTGTTAGAAGATAAGTTGAATAACTTTTCGGACGTCATCTGAGAGAGAAAGCTTTCTTAATCAAAAATCAGCTAGAAGCCCATATCCATATTTCACATACCTCAGCTGTATCAGCTTGCGTCAGTTCTCTCGCACGCTCAACGATAACGCAACATTGATAAATTCCTTATTTAAGACCACACATTTGTGAGAGGTGAGAACGTACTGGGCTGTGTATGTGGGAACAAGGCGTGGTGGGAAATTGCGAGGGTTTGATAGTGTGAGCAGAGGACGAAGATGAGCGAACAAGGTTTAAGGGGCTGAATAGTTGAAGTTCATGACGAACAAATGATGATAGAAGAAAAGGTGAATTAAGGTCGGATTGAGAAGTGTTAAATATGAAGCTAAGGAGGAAATTGATAGAATAGCTTGTGTTGAAAGAAAGATTAGGCAAAGTTCAAGATCAAGGCTAGGCTAGGCTGATCATCATGACACTAACATACCTACACAGCTTTTCACATCTATAGGGTGAATATTTACTACTACACTGATAAAAATGCATCAGACTAGCTGAACATCATTGACATCTAGCCATGTATGTCCGTTGATCCTCATATGGCTATAAGATTCTTCAACGAGGGTGAGTTTCTCAACCTCGACATCTGTTCATTAGACGACGCATGATCATTGAAGTGCGTTCAGATGCTCAGTTCATCTTAACGTGATCAATCGACGTAGGGTTAGGGTTAGCGCCTCTCCGTTGGTCAGTTTTGGTTGATCAAGGTTTATCTTCTCTACCCTCGGTAGAAGGAACGGGTCAAATTATGTCTCTATTTCCTCTGTCTATCAAGAATTGCGCTGGTACTAACTCAAAAAAATCTGGCCTCACAATCACAGCCGCGCCTTTGGAACGCGATACTTTGTACCAGATATGTGCGCCTTCGTCTGGTGCTCTATCATCGTACACCCACCTTGTGTTCTCCCTGAACCACTCTAGCTCTGGTGCATTGTCGAGACACGAAGCGAGTTCGAAAAGAAGGAGTCTCATTACTTAGAATGATGTTGAATCTCTCCTGCCGCCGAATTTGGAATACCACGACGCTGAGTTCTTCATAGTAGTCGAGAGTGCACAGTGCCTTGTCAAATGGTGCCAAGAACGTAGACAAGAACAGAAGAACATGCATTGTTGATGCCCCTGCCATCATATTGTAGAGATATCCCGTCCGATCCGGAGAGAAGCAGATACGTGGGTTGGGTGCTCGAACACCATTTAGCGGGCCAATAGCACGGATTGTTTGGAGGGCCGGGGTAGTGAGGACAGAGGTGCTGTGCGAAGCATTAAGGCCGAGAAGGAAATGCCCATGCGTGGTAAAGAAGTATTTGAGAAACGCAAGGTTGTCCTCTGGGGTGTGTGTAACCGAAGTTGGATTATATTCAGGGCCATCATCGTGAGACGTGTTGATGTCGTTATCGAGTTTCTTCACCATTGGCAAAGCGCTGTTGCAGATAAACCTCAAGTAGAAGCTCGAGACGCGGATTATCCGTGCTGCATGAGCGCGGCGCTCGAGCGAGTAAGTGGAGTGAAGAGGCGAGATGGGGGCGAGATCCAAAGCGCAAAGACCAAGCTTCCAGGCAAGGTTGGCCGCATTCATTATGGAGCCGTTGAGGGCGAAGGCACCCCTTACACTATGCACATGGTCTACGTCGCCAACTAGATGGACACCGAGATCATGCGAGGAGAATGAGCGGGCGACGCCTTTGGAAATTTTCCAGACGGCGAACCGGGACAAGGGAGTCGCGAACTTGAGGGTGTAAGGGGCGAAGATCTTATTGGCTTGGACGAGGACTTCATCGGGCGTGATGGAGTCGGTCACCACTTGCTTGGCGAGCCTGGGAAATTTCTCCAGTGCTATGATGTCGATTTTGAGGTATAATCTGGGTTTAACATTAGTATCTGTAGTCAAATATAATGTGAAAAAATACCTAGTGTATTCATCATCTTTACTGATGATCACACAGCCTCCGCGCCTAGAGGACACAACTAATATATGCGCTGATTGGTATACAAATCAACATGGGGTGAATGTGAATGCTTGTTGTTCACCCAATCACTCAGATGTAAGGATAATCGCTTTTAAAGACAGACACAATTTATGATTTCCAATTAGATATCGGTTGCTAATCCATGAAACGGTATAGGTAGCAACTTTCGAGCGTCACTAGCAGCGTCATCACTATCAACAAAAAGCTTCGCCCTTACTGTCTCTTTCATCGCTTCTCTCGTTGCGAATCATTGCCTATATAGAATGTGACGTTTTGTCCTTTTTCTCAACGGAACGACTCGAGATGCTGGTACTCTGTTCAACAAACACCTGATGTCACAGCAAACTTCGAATTTATATACTCTTCAAAAGTTCTTGCGTGATGATATGAAGGCCGTGATATCTGAAGTCGGATTGATGAAAACGGTGAGCCACAGTCTTCTTCTATCTTTGCATATGGCTGTGCATTCTCTTAGTGGACCTTCTTGGACTTGTTGCGCTAGAACCCAAGTGTGAAAGATCTTGAGGGAGCAAGGCCAGACATCGTCGACACGGTCGGCCATTAAGGACTTGGGCCCTTTGTATTTCAGTCAATTATAAAAATCAGTAGCTAGAGGTTGAACAGGGTAGAGTTGCCGATGATTCTAAGGAAGACGCCCCGCCTAATAAGACTTACTGTCACTTGTAGACCACTTAGGCTAGGTATGTGAGCCGAAGTTAATACCTTCTGGGATGAGTGGTAACTGTAATGTAGGTCTTCATCAAGATCTTCACCATTGCGTTGTACAGCCGCTCAAGGTATAAAACCATTCTTTTAAGTAGAAGCTTCGACTGACTGGACCATCGTTTTTCTTCTTACTGTAGGGTTAGAAATTGACCGATGAAAACAGCAACATGCAATGCAAGCGGGTCATCACAATGATACAGAAGCTCATAGGAAAATTTGAATATTTAGGTGACTTCAACAGGCCACCACACAATGCCAGAAAATGCCCTTACTGTAACGCTGAACAATCCTCGGTAACTGACCGCGTAATCGCGTAAAGATCATTGGGCATCACTGAGAGAGATTGCTCTGCACATGCCAATCGAAGAATCTAGACATCAAGCTTAGCGTGAGAATTCCAGAATATGGAGCTCACACTCGATAAGGAATTGTTATAAAGTTTAGCACCAGCCGATCTGTGCTCGGATGATACATCTCTGCTTGCTGCGTATTCAACACCCATTCACCGTTTGCAATTATTGCTCAGGGAAGTTTGCCAGGGCTAAGATACAACGTTCTAGCCATGGCTGAAACGCAATTTGGACGAAATCTTAGAGCCCAAGCTACCATGATATCATAGTGCACACACCAGACCATGGCTGTCTAACAGAATATTCACGATGGTAGAAGAGCTTGCGAGAACCGGGAACCAACAACATCTCTAGTAACGCTTTAGCAACGCGGTCGACAGGGAGCCATGATAGGCGCTAATATTTGTCAGTGATTGGAGGATCAAAACATGAAGACGTTGGAACTTGGTATATTATTAGCAATCGATTGACTTACCCCCCGTAGATCTGAAATTTACCCAAGAAGTTGAGAAGCTTTTACTAGAGCCGGCAAATGCTCATTTGGGCAGATTCCCCACTTGGAAAAGACTGGCCACTGCAATGCACTTCGCACAATAAAGGGTGGGATGTCATATCAATGGTATGGTAACGCAGCCGCGATAAATTTGCCTCACACCCAATATTCCTCTGCATAATTCATAGGTACCGTGACAGATGAATCACTCAGTTGATTCGGGAACCGGGGTTTTTCCGTGAATGAAGGGACACCGCCCAACAGCAGCGGTCGGAGACGCGAATAGCACTTCGTAGTATAATATTTGGGGCCGAGCTTGATGGTTTGCAATTGCAAGCTTCACAAGACTACTCAAGGCTCTGATGTGCGGATCGGAAGACTGCAACTTGCGGCGAAAGTTCATAAGCCAAGCCGGTGAAGTATGTACGTTACTTGCGACATTGAACGCCGATAATCATGCTTATTCAAGCCCAACCCGTCTGCTTCAGCATCCTAAGGGATTAAAAACCTCTAGCCAGGCCGTAGTTGGAAGGGCGACTCTTCGAGCCATGTTGACTTTTTCCTGGCGTGTCTGAAACGCAGAGTCAGTGGAGTCAGATTTATCAGAGCGAATCAGGCAGATGATCCGAAGTACAGATGGCTCCAGGTATAATTTTTCGAGAACTTGCGTACTGAGATTTCCGATTGATCCTGTTAGGGAAACTATGTTCTTGTCGATCTAAAGCTTCATAACCAAGTGCTCCATAGGAGCTGTCCGGCTAGATACGTTGCGACTACTCGGACCCACAAGGCTTCGGATTGCTATGAACATTAGGGACACGTATGGATGGGAATATAAAAAATGCCGAGGCAAATGGCCAACTTCAACACCGGACTCCGCCTTATCAAAACCCATGTGTTCGTCTCAACGTCCCTCGATAATTCACATTCATCGTTTCTTTTCTCTGCGCTGCTGTGATATCATCCGCATAATGATACACACCCGCGTTATTGTTTAGTATATCGTAGCCCCCATGCTCCTTGATTCGGCTTGTCAGCTCAGTCATGCTCGCCTGGTCGGTGAGGGAGAGCTTGTTGTAGCGGACGTCGACAACTTCGTTGACGGCCTTTAGGTTGGTGCCGAGACTGGCGGCACAAAGAGCGGAAGATAGCGGAGCGGACCATGGACTCGAACACGTTGGTGGCAAAGGTTTGGCAAATGGCCAGGCCAGTGCCCGGTTTCTGGGATGCTGGTCAAGAGAGGGAGAGCTAGGGACGGTTGCCTGCCTAGGGCTCCGGTCACGACTGCAACCTTGACAGCGTACATCATGGTGATTGAAGAACTCTAGTAAACGAGTAGAAGCCGGATTGAGGGCTATGCTTCAACAAGCTTGAGAGTTGAGAGTAATTTTCTGAAAGGACAAGGTCGCACATCGATGCAATAATTTCTACCGGTACTTTAGTTGTCCAAGCTTGTCCTCTACGTCAACCAAACTGAAATAATTTGAGTCTCGACGATGTGGGTGAATCGATTTCCCGGCAGCATACGCGAGACTGGAGTTCTCACAAGGCCCTCAATGTCTTTTATCCAAGTCCTGCACCTCAGTATCGAGTCATCTTTATCGCCACGGACTGCTCGTCAATTATCGGTTCCCATATAGCGGAATATTCCGCACGCAAGGCTAAAGCGACTACGGTAGGAGTATGCCCGGGCCCGTGCACGTTCCGGTCCCGTGCACACCCTAAACCCGATTAGCCATCCATACTATTTTTATCATTATTCAACCATCATTCATATAATCAAATTGCAATTGATATGACTGATTGTTGATATGTATATGAAGCCTTCAAGCTATAGAATCAATCATCAAATCGCTTAGGAGCTTTGTTTTGCCTTTCAGCTCGCGTAGACCTGATTTGACTTGGCCCCCTTTCCACCTGCTCAATAGAAACAAAATCAGTGAATTGCTGTACTTTCACCTCTTTAGACTTCTTCTTTTGCTCTTTCTGAAGCTCTTTAGCCTTCAGCTTTTGCTCCTGAACTAGACGTCGTCGCTCCAATTCCTTCGCCCATAGCTCCTTTTTCCGCTTCGCTTCCTCCTCCCGCTTCGCCTTCTTTTTTTCCCGTTCCACCTTTCTTTCAGCTATTAAACGCTGTTCCTCTAGCTTTCTAAGCTCTCTTTGTTCCTTTTCATCCGCCTTTTGAATAGCAGCTTGCTGTTCCTCTTCGATTCTTTGAATTTGACGATCACGAGCCGCCTGAATCTTATTAGGACTAAAAAACACCTCCTTTGCCTCACCATTAACCCCTAGATCGTCAAATAAAGGCTTGCCACGTCGTCTGCGACTTCTCTCTATACGTACTGTTCGTCGAAGACCTTCGTTTTCTGCTTTCAGAAGAGCAACATCTGTAGTAAGCTTTTCCATCGTATTGTTCAACCTACGAGCTTCCGGACCAATTACTTCCCCTACAACTGACTTCATTAATCGTCGAACCGTTCTCCAATCAGCTTCAGACAATGCTGAAGAAGAAGAATGACTTGAATCAGGTCTAGCGTTCGATTTAATCTGCTTTATGATCTGTGACGGATCGAAAGGCAGCAATCCTGTCTTTTCCCATTCACTTTTTATGTTGACAGGCGTGAAAGCAGCTTGATATGCAGGCCAAAATAGATCAAAGAAGTCTCTTTTCGATATTCGAGAAAGTTCTTGACTCTTAAAGATTCAGTCGTTCAGGTTTTGAGAGTAGTAATTGGCCAAAGGGTTGAATAAGCTGACATTCAGAGGTTGAAGACGATGAGTAGAATGAGAAGGATATAGAGCCACGAGCACCTTGTTCTGCTCACATCAGTCAAGAAACTTCATGTTGATATGATTGTCATGCCCGTCAACGAATAGAAGACGATAATCGCGTGAATTTCTGGCTTTTGACCTCGTATTTCGGTCAAATACGGTAGTGAGCCAAGAGTAGACCAATTCATCGTTAGTTCAGCCAGTAGCAGAGGAAGCAAAGAAGCAGGATTGCTCTTTGGGATCATATTCAGTAAGTCAGCTATCCTGAATATTGCCTGATATCGCCTGATAAATGATCGAAGGGGGTATATCAGTCATATTCATGCAAATGGTTGCAATCAAGGTGATTCATTCTCTATTGCCGTCTTGACCAGCATTCAGCAATTTGCCACTGTCTAGATGCTTTAAACTAAAGACTCTTCGAGTCTTTTGAAGCAGTCCAAGTAGAAAGCCCTTTTCATCCATATTATATGTGTTTGAAGAAAGAACCTCATATTCTTCGATTTTTTGCTTTATCTATCTTCATATTAGTATGAAATTAAACGTAATGAAGGCACTTACTAGGTCAAAATAAAGCTGATATTGATATGCATTATCGGCTTTTTTCCGCTCTAGATCAGCTTCTTGTAGAAACTTTGACTGCAGTATATCTGAATGACGTCGAACGAACTCATAAGACCAGTTTTTGCCTGGCTGTTTTCCAGATATATTGTACGCAAAAACACGAATCATCGCATTGGGAGGGGGTATACCACGCTCGGTAAGCTTGTTTATATAGCGAATAAGCTCTTTTTCTTGTTGATTTGAAAGAATTGACGTCGTTTGCTTGCTTTCCTTAACGGAGGCCGTTTTACCCCTATGTCGTCGCGACAGCGTGCTTCGATTGATATTGAATTTCTTTGCAGTCGCAGTGTAGTTAGGTGAGTCTTGCAAAGCTAGATCTGCAAGAGCTGCTTCAATTGAAGTCATATTGAATTTGTAGTTGATTTTTGAAGAAAGATGAAAGTAGTAAAGTGGGGTGTGCACGGGACCGGAACGTGCATCGGGCCGGGCATACTCCTAAGCCTCGGTCTAAGCCCGACGGCCCGGTTAACCAGGAGTAAGGCTAATGGAACAATCCTCTCGTGCCACTACCTTTGTGTATCCCTCTCTCTCCCTACATGTTTGGTGTCATATACCGAGTCTTCAGCTGTGCAGACTTAGATGTGCTGTGCGGTTGAACGGAAGTGCTTGTTGCCTAAAGTGGGTGAACGCCGCAGTAGGACATATAATTGTCCGCCCGCGCTGAGCTTTGAAGACGTTCTACATATACTTCTTCGAGGTCCTTGTACTCGACACTGTATTATGAGTCATGGCGTAGATTGTTGACTCGACGTTGGCATCACTTTCAGATGAAGGCACCTTTCCTAGTCATAGTATGTTCTTTTTGAAATTCCGTTGGTTGAGTCGAGAGGTATCACTCTCTTACAGGTATAATGTGAAGGTGCAGGTTGGACTCGGGACAATAGAAGGCCGTGAGGATGCAGTGCCATATTAAGTGCCACTCATTTCTGTGCGAGCAATTCCGCGATACTATGCTTTATAATGTGCTTTCAGAGACAGCTGAGTATCTACCTCGCAGTGCCATCTTCAGTCCAAGTGGAACTTGCTTCTGTCGTCTCTTGTATCACTTATATAATGCTAATCTCTTTGACCCGAAGTGACACTCTTCTTATTGTCTCTCTAACACGCTCTCAAAACGTCTCTGCGGGATGAATTCTACAGCTAAATTTTTACGAGGCCCTCATACCCGATCGCTGACTTTTCGGGCTAACCAACCTTCGTCACTGACGCGAACGCTGGTCTTGGCAAGGAAGCTGTCAAAACTTTTTTTCGTTTGAACGCCAAAAGGGCTGTCAATGCCGAGCGCACCATCGCCAAAGGTGAAGCAGCCAAAGCAGAGATCGAGGGGCAATCAAAGCGTGCTGCAAAGGTCATCGATGTATAGAAGCTCGATTGTTCGAGCTATGCCTCGTGCAAGGATTTTACAGCTAAGGCTGTCAAGCTGGACCGCGTCGATTTTGTAGTCCTGAACGCTGAGGTTGCTATTAAGCATTTTCAGATGTTCGAGGATGGTCAGATTACTGTGAACTTTATTAGACCCATATGGCTTGTGCCGCTTCGGCCATCATTATTGCGTGCCTCTGCTGCATGTCTATACTACGTTCCCCGGGCGGAAGACGCCAAACTCGCTTGCCACTCTTAACAACCTGAAGATAGCTGTCATGTCCGTTCGGTGAGAATATTATTATTCTTCTCCTGCTCATCCTCCTGTTTCTCCGTTCGTCTTTATCTTATATCAGTGCAATATATGACAGCTGAATCATACATCCTGCAGATACAAATTCTCTAAACTCCTACAACTTTCGCTGTTCGAGAACTTGCAGCACAAACTGTTAACAGCAAGCCCTTTATTACCATCAACACTCTTAATATCGGGCTCTGTTACACAGACTAGACCCGTAGTGCAGTGGGCGTCACCTATCTCACGATGAAGCTGATGAAAGCTCTACAGGCATGGGCAGCTGAAGAGGGCGGCCAGACCCTTGTGTATGCCACTACTGCAGGACCTGAGTCGCATGGGGTGTACATTAGTGATAGCAATATTCGAAAGTAAGCCTTTCTTGACTGAGAAGATGTTCTAGAATGCATGTAACGTGATTGTCCACAGTAAAGGCTAGTCAAAGTTCGTCATCAGCCAGGATGGCCAGAAGACGCAGAAGAAAGTCTGGGCAGAGCTGGTCCGAATAGTCAGCTAGCCATTACCAAATTTTCCGGGCTAAGGAGATAATGGAAACAGTAGGCTGGATTGAGTTGAATTGGCAGTGTTCCTTCAGATCGTTGAGTTAATGGGATGATTAATTCCTCCAGGAAGGGATCGTAGACGTGATGGGAAGAACCGTGACTGATGAATGCTGAGAATCGACTCACTACATCAAGCTATCCCTATATATCAGCAACGGTATAACAGAGCAAGTATTTCTATCTACTACGGCAACTCATCATGCTACACAATTTTACGTACTTTGAATAGCTTAGCGTGCTTTCCTGAAAGTGAGTATTTAATGTAAGATACTTTTCAGCCAAACCATCTTGGAAATCATGTTGTACCGCAATGCCCACGACATTACCACTGGTAGAAAGCAAGGCTGATAAGCAGAGCCTTGTTTGTGCCAATTTGAAGGAGAACAATTGGTCGCCTAGGCCCTTGGTTAGAATCATTGATGTCTATCTAGAGACATTCACATCAGCTTTCGTGACAATACCGCAGAATTCATTAACTCCTATGTGTCTTGACTTGCATTCTCGATCTTGCTATTTGAGCTGTTCTCATCTTAAGAAGATCAGCAGAAAGCTTGCATTCACAATCAACCCCAAGAAAAAGGAAGGAGTAAAGCGACAAGAGAATAAACCCACAGACAACAGGCTTCAGCAATCAACCGTATCTTCTTTCAATCCTTTATCCAGTCTTCAAGAACCCCACGCCCAGAGCCGTAAGCACAGCAGTGCAACCAACGCCGCTCGCGCTGTTTTGGCAAGGCGCCATGTACTTCTTTGCCCCATTCCTCCCAGAATCCTCTCCGTCCGGCGTTCCAAAAATTCTTGCCGCAGCATCCGCTGGCACTTGTCCAAGCAAAGCATGAAGCATACTATTCAATGCATGCATTTCCGCACATGCGAAATCCGTTCTATGTCTCTGCCCAGCGACGGCATTCGTCAGTGCTGGATGCAAATTGCTCATGGGACCCGTTACGCCGGCTTGCTGCCCTCTGATCACGGAAGCGTAAAACGAAGTTCCAAGGCTCGGTATATAGATAACGGCCATTGCGGCAGGCATGCCGGCGCATGCCAAATCTGACGGATTGGCCGCAGAATAGATATCCCGCATGGTAAAATAGGCGTTACTGACCCGGTTTGCAGCCCCTTGGTGGTCTAAGCGCTCTTGTATCGTCGAAGACCAAGCGAGAGCCTTGTCGCGTTGGTTGGGGGGGTGGGGCTCATATCGCTGTAACGGCACTGTGCCGGTGCCGAGAAAGGAGGACTCTTGCTCAGGAGTAAGCTTTTGGAACTTGTTGCGTTTTGACCTAGTTCGACCTGGGGCGTTGATCGAGGCTGGGGCAGCTGTAGATGTATTGGCACCAATGACTGAAGATACGAAGCCGCCTACGAGTGGGTGAAGGACTTCTCCAGTAAAGGTTGGTGGTGTGGCCATTGTAAATTACTTTCCAGTCAATTGTCGGTTGATTCTAGCAACGAGAGAACCAGAGTGTCGAAGTCAAATTATATATGTGAGATGTTGAATGAAACACGTTCACGAGAGTTATTAAAGAATAAAACTTAAGGGCTAGAAGCCGAGTTCAGCTCTGACTGTATTCCTCTAAGCTTGCATCGTTTTCGCCATACTATACGTCTTGAAGGCTCCGCGTAATTGAAAGATGTAGAAAAGACTATTGGGACTTCGGGAAGAACAAGAATGCGTCTCGTATCAACCTCAGGCTTACTGTGGCTGATGACACGCATGAAGGTGGCTTGAAAGTCCTAGTTCTTACCTATCGAAGGTTCACCACAAATCAACAGCGCCGCTTACCATATTACCTTTGGGATCATATGCTACGCTTAAGTATATTCATCGATGCATCAATTATCGAGATCTTCAATCGAAAGCCTGAGAAGCGGGACTGAGAAGATCGATCAAAGACACGTTTCTATCCTGAGCCGGCTGTTGACCGGAGGATCGCACTGGGGCAGATATCGAGGCTTCCGAAACTTCTCCGCGTATTTGTCTTGATGGGCATTTGAAGCATGATGTTAAAATCTGGAGAATAATTTCCGAATTCACATCGAATGCGATAATGCTCTTGCCAATACCACAAGATTCGGATAGAAGCCAACTCTGTGAAGCTACCCTTGACTATTAGCACAATGTAAGTCGGCTTAAGAACCTTGCTCGCTCGCAAGTTGTATGCGTAGACAGACATACCATCACCGTGTGATGAGTTGAGAAAAATGCTTCTTTCCACTTGCCTCAGGACCTCAGACGTGCGGGGCTAAGCCCCTTCGAATTAGCCCCCGCGCTAAGTCCGTATCGGGTTAGCGTTTTGCTTACTACGGAAGCTGTGTGCTGCACTGAGCTCGCGAAGTAAGCAGAGCTAACCCGAAGGGGCTTAGCCACGCAGTTCTGAGGTTCTGAGGCAACTTTCCACTATTTTGCGCTACTTAGTAGTCGCTTAGTGAGACAGGAAGGCGCACACTGATAGATCGCCTACCTAATTAATCGTTCTTTACCTAGCTCTGCCATCAGCTGGGAAAGTCAAAATGTTCGAGAGTTGTTATTGAAAAGCTTGGAACCATTGTAAAAAACCTGCAGCCATCGTGCCGCCCCATCCGATACTTCGTCAATCCTTCCCGTCGTTCAGCTCATCTTAAAGTCCTAGTAACGCTTCACCTAGCGCAGCTACTGCCGCCGCCAATGTGATCATCTCCGTTGCCTTCGTAAAGTGAGTGCGAGCACGGAAGACCAGGCTGCGGCTGCCCCTGAGCGGGTAAGTGCTCTGCGAGAGCGTTGATGTCGAAGAGAATATCAGAATAGTCGATTGGGTATCCTCAGCTGCATCTTTGTTAATGTCGAAAATAGTCTCTTACCTTCCCACATGAGACTTTCAGCCCGTGAGATCGTAGATTCCTGCGAGCTTGCCTCAAAAAAGTTGCAAAGCACGACTCGTTTAGTAACATGGCTCCGTTACAATGAAGCACAGCCTGGGTTTCGGATTTCTCATGTAGATGAACGACTATGAAAGATTATCTTAGCCAGATGGGTACCCAAAATTTCCTTGTTCAGAAACCGAAACCAGACAGAAGATTGCTGAGCAATAGTTGCTCTTGGAAACAGTTTAAACACTTCGGGACATAAAGAGAATAGGATGAAATGAGTGAAGCTCGCCAACCTTACCCTCAAGCGCCTGGTCAGTGTTCCACATTTATTGCCATTCATGCTAAACCCATATTTACCACGATTTGTTAGTCACAATGATGCAAGGCTTCGATGACGGCCTGTACCACATCATTGGTCGGCGGCATAGGAGGAAACATAGCCGTCGTTGTTTACTTCGCGTTGCTGATATCTTCTACAACTGATAAAATGGTCACCCTGGGTTTATCTGAAACGAATGACCTTAGATGTACATGATCGTTGGCATCACTGTCACGTACCATATCCTGAAATTGGGACCAAATTCTCGAAGACTTTTATCGAGTATGTACGCCTTTATGGATTGACTGTTACTCCCTCAATAGACAACTTGAGGTTCTGCAACTACATGGCCATCACTTCAGCTATTAGGCCTCTCTGTGAGAAGTACTGATAGGCTTGTATGAATTTCCATCCGTCGCAAGATTTTACGAGATCGGCCTTGACTTCCCGTGGGACAGACTTGAAGCATAGTTCTCCGATATTCTTGGTACGTGGCTTAGCTATTCAAAATGAGTAATATTGACGCAAAGAATTGTTTTAGGGCGGGTGAAGGAACACTACCTTCAAGACGACCATTCATCATACTGCCGTAAGCATCATGTGGTAACACAAGCTATCTTACACCGCTATAAGTGAGTGGAAACCAGCAGTTTGATTATGATTATATTGCACTATTCTGTTTCTCAAAAGTCGTTTCTACAATACTTAACGTTGAACCGGTTTCATCTGCCTCAAATTATGAATTGCTTGTATGAAGCCTTTACAGTGAGCAGCAACTTCCCTATAGGTTCAAGGCTTAGCATAGCGGCAATTACTGTCGCTGTTTGCGCATTGGTCATCTCTTTGAGTCAACTGCTCGAACAATACTTTGAAAATGCCGAGGGCTGTTGACAATGCCAGTCTTCTTTTCTAAGCCCATGGGCAAAGCTGACGCGTTTGCGATGGCGGTGAAGTCGATTCCGCTTCGAAACACTCCTCACTACGCCTGGAATACTTCTCGTACCCTTCCACATTGATCAAAACCAACAGAGGATTGTATGGACCTCGCCTGGTGACAGAATCGAATGTATATCAGGGTTCATGACTATCTCGCCAAGAACGAAAAATAAAAATGTCGAATTGACCTCTTGGCTGCCTTTCTTAGGAGATCTTCATCATAAAGAGTGAAAGCTGCAAAGACTTGAATACTAAAACTACCGGCTGATGAATAGAAATATCAAGGAACAGCGACAGCGTCGGTCCGGCAATACGGCTTCGCGAAGCATCATGGAACACCGTGCGTCCTGAAATTGAACGTCCTGTTGCGGTCACAACTGTCTCTAGTATTGCAACCATGGCGCGAAGACTAGGGATGTCATGGAGGGCTTTTCGCCCTGAGGATGGAATTATGAGAGCTGAAGGTAACGGACATATGCTCTCATCAACCTTGGCAAGGTCGATCGGTATAGTCCTACGTTATCAGCATGTTGGAGGGCTAACGCCTTCATCCTCGTCAACTTATCCCAATGTCAAGCCATCTTCAGGAGCAGAGCTATATATTTCAACTCGTGAGGCTGATATGATGATCTTCGGTAAACTACTCGGCTGCGACGGTCTCAAAATCCCATCTTTCGGCTTGGGTACTTTCGAAGACGTTCTCGCATCCATGGAAAGCCTAGATTGTACCGGCAAAGCAATCGAGACGCTGAGTAATACAAGAAACCTACTCCCTGGAAAATGGGAAGCACACTACACCCGCGGATTCTCTGATATTATTTCCCTTGCAGCACTCATGCTTCGTCACCGAGGCAGCTTATTCGCTCGCCTTTCAGCTCCAATGAAGCACTGCTTTGGTCTTACGTGCTATAGAGAAGGTCTCATAGTCTTTCACCACCGCCTTAAGCAATACATCACTCAACGGGAATTTCAAACCGTCCCCAGTCAAATATTCTGGGTTCTGCGGCAGTGCGAAAGCCTACAAGCCGCCTTCCCTACTGGATGGGAATCAGAGTTTCAAGCCAACGGACAATCAAACACTCGTCCCCTAGCATTTTTCGACGCAGTCCACACAGTCTGAGACGTCGCAACCACCTACTTCATCAACCGTCACACCATCGGCCAGTTGCACTATCTCGACCTCATGGCTAGCCACATTTCCCATGCCGTCAATTACTGGCCAAACGCCTGGACACATATCCGCGATGGCACGACGCACAACCATTACGGCTTGCGCAGCGTTGAGGCCGAAGGTATGCGCATGTACTTTGACTACTTACCTTGCATCGTTGAGAATATGCGGCAGAGGAGCTTTGAAGGAAAGGATGAACCGGTGCATGAGGCATGGTTCGTGATGATGTTCCGAGCTTCTTGCTGGTGGAGATGCCATTATTTGGGGAGGGAGAAGAATGAACTTTACGAAGCATGAGTGTTGCCAGCGGTATTGAGATTGTGAGTTGCCAGTATACATTGAGTAGTCGAAGATGGAACTTCCTTCTTCGTAGGACAGGAATCAGACCGAATATTGAGGGCACCTATGGTGCGGCCAATTATGAAAAAAAGCTTCTCTACCTACCACTGTAATAATTTCTTAATAATCAGCATAACATGTGCTTAATAGCAAAGTATTAGGTCTGCTCTGTTATAACACACCGGTCAACGAGCTGGGATGGGTAAGATATGACTCAATCACTTAACCCATGACTGGGCTAGATGGTGCCATATGAAACGGAACAAGGTTTAGTGATGGGTTGGGTTGTGGTTGAAGGAACCAAATGTGGCAAAATGGGAAGAAAAGCTCTACCTTCTATATCTGCCGGCCACCTACAATCTCGAAGTCGCACAAGAAGCGCTCGGAAAAAGAGATTGCTACGAGCTTGACTGTGGAGCTCGACGTAAGGATTTTCATGCCTTCCAAAATTCTGAACCGCTTTGCCTCAAATTTCCTATACTTGGCTCATATTCTCCCAACCATAACTTTGTGTGCCAGAACAAAGCTTACAGCTGAAAGATCAAAGGCTAGGAGAGTGATTATTTTAAAGGTCGTGAGAGTTTGAGAATGAGTCGAAGATCTTGAATGATGAATGGGAAGGAAAGGGGAAAAGTGGGAACGATGAGTAAAGCGCGCAACTTGCGCCATTCACGTATTGAATGCTTTTTTTCGAACGCGCAAACTAACTAGCAAATTCTCATTTGACATCCTGAACAGAAGACTCCTTATCTATCTTCCCCTCTCTCACTGTCTTTCTCTCTCGTCTCTCTCTTACACCACATCTGGCAGAAACTTCACGTAATCCCTCTGAAATTGATCGAGAACACTAAATAAACCTAAAGATGCGTATTCCGATGAGGGATATGCTGAGGTCTCTTGTAATTTCTGCCGCTTTTCTCTCAAGACTGTCATGAGTGCGTGTTCATTGATGCATCAATTTCGTAGAAGTTGATTTCCCACCTTAACTGCTGGTATTCACGAAGTTATCCTTCAATTTTATCGATCGTGCACGCAAAGAACAATGCAATTTTATCCTTACATGACAACGACGACGAAAAATACTCGTACGGTATAAGCTGATAGTGTTTTTGACATTATAGTGTCACCATCATGTATTTCGGTTTCAGTAGGTTCTACACTTGTATGTTCTAGGCGTATACTCAATATTGAATTTGCATGATATTTTGGCTCCAGATTTTGAGAATCTACTTATGCTTTCTCGTAGGTACGCTTCGCAGGAACGCTTCGTCATCTGATGTGCTGGAGAAATTGACGATGTTTCTTCTACCGTCAAAACCATTGAAATTAGTCGTTGAAATGGTCGAGTAGTCTGTTAGACGAGTCAGCTAACAAATAGTATATGCTTTGGTTTTCATCACTCTGTTTTACGCTGCGTATTGGGTTGAAATGAGTTGCAGTCATTGCTGTGCGCAGGTTTATTCACATCAATCATCAGTGCATACATGATCAATACAAAGCTCATCATCAAGAATACAGATCATGTGTTAAATAGCAATTGATTCGATTGAGGTTTTATGCAGATTTCTTTGAGGTACTCTAAAGGTATCAATGATCGTTTTAGCACGCCTTTATAGAGCTATGATTTTGCTCTAAGACCAGCTTCAATTCTAAAACCTACAGCACTGAAGAGCTTCACCTTCATGCACGAAAGATAACATGAGTTTCCCAAACGCGCATTTGGATCTACTTCGCAACCGCTAGTTGGGCCTCTCAGATCTGTTAAGTCATCAAAACACGCCTGCTCTTTGCCCGCTAACGGCTAGTGCTTCCTTCCTCAGTGACTCCCCAGTCGAAGTCACACAGTCGAGGAAAGCATTTCCCTGGGGCGCGTGACCAGGACTTGAAAGATCGATTGCGGGCCAATCGCTGACCTCCCTCCCACTTGTCCGTCGCCGAGGCACTTCCGAACGATCGTCTGCGCTTTTGCCACACACGACCAAGTTGAGAAGCGGTCCTCTGCATCACCCACCGGTGCCCCAACATCGATCTCGCACGTGCCGTGTTTCCATTCTCTTGTTGTAGAGTGTGTTGTTGGGGCTTTCCAGGTCTTGATCTTCGTCAGATCTGGCTCGACCAGCATCTTATCTATAGCCTCCATGCAATCTGCTCTGGTGGGCGGAAGCTCAGGTGGGAATTGACGAAAGCAGTTGATACCGCGAGTCTGAACAGGTACGCTTGAGTTGTAGAGCAGAAGAGATGGTTCTAATTCGAGATTGAAGGGAATGGCAAGGACTGTACACCAGAGGATGAAAGTTATGTAAAAAACGTATAGATATGAATTAGTCATGACGAAATGCTCTCAGTTGAACTCTTGAGACAAGCAGAGCTCTTGGAGTTCTGTAACAAAGATAGAAAGTAGAAAAGTTCAGAGTGAAGAAGGATGAAATAGATTGTGCGCTTTCAGATTGTCGCATAAAGACGATTCCGACGAAAGCGCATTGGAAAGAAGAAGAAGCGACTGCAGAAGCGACTGCAACCATCCGGCGCGCATCAACATGAAAGAAGCAGTCAACGTGAGGGAATAAAAACTTGCGACTCGGTCGTCTTCGGACCTTACGGATCAGAACCCTCATGCGACTCTTCTTCTTCTTTGACAGACCTCGAACATGGATGAAGACTGAATAATCGATTAGTCAAATTTTGTGCTACGATCGCGAGGCATGCATTTAGGAACACGACACTGGTAGATGGAAATGAATGATTCAATTCCCCATAACATGGCACTAGAAAGAATACGACGCAGCTGCAAAGCCAGTCGCCTATGTTCGAAGTACTCTCAAAATAAACGCCTCGAGTCGGCTGGTAGTAAACGACCTGCCTGATGATATATAAGGTATGGATAAAACAGCAGTAGTAGGTAGGTTGTTGAAGCGTTGAAGAAAGCTACGTACTCGATACACCTGAGGATGAAAAGTCTGCTACTTAGCGTGGCTTATGGGGCGCAGTCCCTTGACATCAGCTCTCGCGGGTGTCGCTTTGCTGCCACCTTCCCCATAGTCTCCAAATGACTCTTGCCGATAATGGCCCCATTCCCCCGCACTCATGCCATCAACCAGCTCATAGCCCCCCTCGTTTGATTATTTGGCCTCTTTCGCCCCTGACGCCCGGCTGCCTTAACAGTCACAAGCTATGTGGACAGTTCTGCCCCAGATTGCGGTCCAATACCGCATATTAGCCTCCGCCTCAGCGTATTTCCCTTCCTTAACCAATGAGAACTCCCAGATTGTTCCGTACCGCCCAGGAAGCGTTACTCGGCGAACCCTTGATCCTTTCCCTTTAGAATCCCAGGACCTCCTCTATTCTGCTCGTGCATCCAAATCTTGCTCATTCTGCAGCAAGCCTATAGCCTGCACAATTGTAACAACGTTAGTGTGAGCCCATCCAAGCATTTTCTGCTCTAAGGCAATACCGACAAGGACGGATGCGTTCAGGCCTTGGATTTTTCAAGCGGGCATAAGTAGAATATAAGAAAATTGAAAAGACAATTGAAAAGATGCAGATAGCTTGCTCATTATCTATCTGCTGTCCCAGGCTTTGCATCTTTTTCTGAATCATTTCAGTTGTAAAGTAAAGTACAATTCTAGACTTCTGATGTCTAGTTGACTTCTGTAGTTCTTAAACCGATGGCTTTTAACTTTTGCACCTCTAATTGCTTGAAATGTTTGCTATGTGTATGGTTGAAAGTTCATGAAAGTGTCGTGCATTATGTCTATGAAAGTGGCCAGCTATGCCAGTCATCGCGCCAATCACCATCTTCTTTCCACCTTTCCGGCCAAATCCTCTGAAAAATTGGTTCGACATCCCATCCCAGAGATATCAGATGCACACTTTCCTTCGCTTCTCTTTCCTGCCGTCCTAGCTCCGTTGCAACTAACTCATGTCGATGATCGTCCCTTGAATTGCGCTCAAGCAGCCACGAGCGGCCGAGATGGCCAACGACATCTTCAATGCTTGACAGCATGGAACTGTCACCGAAGCAGCCTCCGCCAGTCACGCGGAGCTTCAGCCTTTCAAGTGGCAATGCGCCACTGGTTTTGGTGGTAGAAATGCTCCGAAAGATGGCGCGAGCCAGGGTTTCATCTAAGGCGCTATTGATGAAGGCATCACGGACGTGCCCGTTGCGCGGTTTGCGATATGAGCCCCTGGGGTCATCGAAGAATTGCTGGTCAAAGTTGTCAAAGGATGGATCATTGGGCGTTTCATCATCATCGTCACCATCCATGAAGATGACACAATCTGAGGCGTCGAGGGTAAGAAACATGCTTTGAAGCTTGGATAGGGAACCTAGTGCTTTATAGATGGCCACCTCGCCAGCATCACCTTTGGAGCGCGGCACAGTCAGACTCAGGTCTTCAAGCAAAGGACAGTGTTCTGCGATTCGTTCAACTTCTCGTTGTGTAATGACAAGTCGATTGAGGGTTCCCAAGGGTGATAGCCAGAGCCTGCGCAAGGCTGCACCATGATATTCAAAAATTGTATCAAGGGTAGTGTGGCTAAGTTCACCGACAAGTTTGAGGGTGAATAGAGATGGTAGGCTACAAAGAAAGTGATTTGCGAGGCTGGAATGATCCATTGTTGGTGATTCAAGGAGGTTTTCTGTTGCAAGGACCATAACCAGCGTTGTAAGGGAAGAGAAGTCGCACTTTGTTGCTAGACAGTGAAGTGCATCGGCTTCAATGTCGCTCTCCAACTCGAGAGTGCGTAGAACTGAGAAATCGGTGTGTCTGCTCCAATTCTCAACGACTTGCCTGATTATGGAGCCGTGACCAGCCAGCTGCAAGTGTCGCAAGGATCCGGGTGTGGAGATTTGCTTCTGCTTGTTGAGGGCAAACCCTTGCCACGGCTTCCTCGGCGTTTCAAGTGCTCGCATAAGTGCCAGTGACCAGCCAGCGGCGGCGCGGAACACGCGTGCCTCCTTCAAATTGGGCGCCAAACCTGCTGCAATACGCATTACGGCTTCTTCGTGGTAGTCCTCAATCCCGTCCGAGTTGTAGCTGTCATACCTGACCAGAACACTATACAGACAGGGCGACGTTGCAAGCGCTAGCTCATGAGCGTCCGGGTCAGGTTGGTTCAGGCTGCGGAAGCTGCAGGTTTGGACGTGAAGCCTGCAGTTGGGCCGGTGCTGATGCAAAGCCTGAAGGAGACAGGGGGAGAATTGACTTGGGCACGCATAAATAAGATCTGAGAGTGCCGGTAGTTGCCTGATCAGATTGGCGAGAGGCGTTCACGCTTCATCTTCCTCATAAACGACATTGGGAGGCTTTCGGTCAGCTACGGGGACATCTGCGAGGCGCCGGTCCGAGAGTTCGTCGTCATCATGATCACGGGAACTTCCAGCTCTCTGCCTTCGGTCTTGAGGCTCGATCTCGCCTGTATCGTCCTGCTGGCTGCGCATCAGGCCTTCAACGACCAAGCGGCGAACATGCTTGACGCTGAATGCACGCTGCAATCTGTTGATGCACTGTTGCACGTCATAGGCAAGCTGCTTAGGACCTCGCAAGGAGATTTTGATGGTGCGGAAGAGAAGTGCAGTAGCAGCACAATGGCATTGCTTGCTGACCAGCGCGAAAGTAAGCAAGCTTGACTTGTGAGTGCCCACAATGTACTCGCAGATGCGCAGAAGAATCTCGGTTGGTAAGCCTTCAAGTTTTGAAGAGGGCATTTTAATGATAACTGTCTCGCATCGCTCGTAAAGCTCGGCTGTAAGAGTTGCAGCCAGTTAAGAGGAAAGTCTGTTGGTATATAAGAGTCAGAAAAAGTACTGTAGAGGGCTGGTACGTCTCAACTAGTAGTCAGAGCTCAGAAGGGATAGTAGTAGTAGTAGATAGATCTAGGAGGTAGGCTAGATACAGGTAGAATGGGTCAAACATCAGGTAAAAAGATGACGGGAATGATGGTTCGATGCTTGACTGTCTGACTAGAAGAAAGGAAACTCTGCTCGGAAAACCCCTATGAAGTAGTAGCTAAAATTCCCGGACCAATAATGTTCCGTGAACTCTGAAGGTGCGGGCGGACTAATACTGTTCCGTGGGCCCTGAAGGTGCGGGCCAATACTGTTCCGTGGGCCCTCGAGGTGCGTGACTTCACCCCACGACATACTTCACCCACCCATCTGATGCTCGTCCCTTGAGCATCAATCTGACTCTTCGATGATACCAGCGAAGCGGAAGGCGAAAGCGGGAAGTGGAAAGCGAAAGGCGGAAGCGAAGGCGAAGGCGAAGTAGATGTATCTAGGCCTGCCGTCGGGTTCGGGTTGCTCAACCCAACCCGGTCAACTCGATGGGTTGAGAGAAAAAGGGGTTAGAAGACTTTTCGAGCATACCAACATGTTTAGATGTCAACTCACCACCCTACTCACTACCCTACCTATCTATCACCTAGACTGACCGTCGGGTCGGGTTTCGGGTTGACATTTTGGATCCGACCCGATCCGAAGTCGGGTTGAGCATATTTTCAACCCGACGCGACCCGACCCGACTGGGAATTGGGTCAACCCGACCCGACCCGCCAAGGACCCGAGCTTGGCGTCAAGAGGGCTAAATATAGAAATTTTTCCGGCTTTTGCATTACCTTTTTGCATTACCTTTTTGGTAGGAAGCCATGAAGGGGAAACATGAAGGCCGTTTGGTAGGGAACCATGACGGGAATCATGACGGGAAACATACAGAGGAACATGAAGGGGAACATGAAGGGGAACATGAAGGGGAACATGAAGGGGAACATGAAGGGGAACATGAAGAGGAACATGAAGGGAAACATGAAGGGGAACATGAAGGGGAACATGAAGGGGAACATGAAGGGGAACATAGAGGGGAACATGGAGGCCGTTTGGTAGGGGGCCATGACGGGGAACATAAAGGGGAACATGGAGGTCGTTTGGTAGGGAGTCATGACGGGAAAACATGGAGGGGAACATGGCGGGGAACATGGAGGGAGTCATGACGGGGAAACATGGTAGGAAGCCATGAAGGGAACCATGAAGGCTGTTCAACCAAGCTATTTACACCTATCTAATATCTTGTCGGGTCGGGTCGGGTTTTCGGGTCGGGTTATCGAGTCAAGCTTCTCAACCCGACCCGAGTGCTCGAATTATCGAGTCAAGCTTCTCAACCCGACTCGAGTGCTCGGGTTCAACTTCTCAACCCGACTCAACACTTTTCCAAAAAAATTCCAACTCGACCCGACACTTTTCGAGTCGAGTACTCGACTCGAACTCGAATACTCGACTTGACGCGATCAGTCTATCACTCTATCTACTCATTTACCTACATGTTCAGCTATCAATTCAGCTACTTACTCGTTTATCAAACTCGATATCAAACTCTCTAACAAATTTCCTACTATATTTAAATTTGTATGTATGTAAATTAAAAGAATTTAACTGTTATTTACAGTAACTATATAATGATGATAAGTTTAAACTTGATTAAGTATAATTTATTTTATGAATCATTTTTATTTTTCACGTAGTAATTCTTGAAAGAAATGACAGTCGTAACGACGTTTGATCATAAGTAGACTGATTGCATTGAGTTGAATTGAAATTTTTTTGAAAAAGTATCAAGTCGAATTGAGAAGTTGAATTTGAGAACTCAAGTTGAGTTGAGAAGCTTGACTTGATAACTTGACTTGAAAACTCAATTCAATTCGACAAGATATTAGATAAATGTAAATAGTTTGATTGAACAGTCTTCATGATTTTCTTCATGACTTTCTACCATGTTTTTCTGTCATGACTTTCTATCAAAGTCAAACGATCTTCATGTTTTTTCTTCATGTTTCTCTTCATGTTTCTCTTCATGTTTCTCATCATGTTTCTCATTATGACTCTTTATCAAATGATCTTCATGTTTTTCTTTATGACTTTCTATTAAAAGATAATGCAAAAAGATAATGCAAAAGCTAAAAACCGGAAAATTTTCTATATTTAACTTTCTTGACGTCAAGCTCAAGTTCTTGACGAGTTGAGTTGAGTTGATTCAATTTTCAGTCGAGTTGAGTTGCGTTAAGTTGAAAATATGAGTAACTCAACTCAAGTTGAGTTCAAAATGTCAACTCAAAACTCAACTTGATGATCAGTTTAATATCACATGAAATTGAGTCAGTTAAACAATGAACAGCTCAATTACTTAAAAGCATTGCAAATAAATGAATTTCTTTACTATTTTTTGATGTTTCAACTGAAGCTAAGAACATCAAGATTTCATAAAACATTAAAATTGAAAAACAACTTCATTAATGAACTTTTGATCAGTCAGATGAGATCATTAAGATGCTGATTAAATTAAAAGATCAACAAGACATGACTTTAAAATGCAATGAGCATTGAATCATTCTACAAGTTGAACATATCAAAAGATTGAAACAACTAAAGATTAATTGCATGATAATAAACACTTTAAAAAAGACTAACATTTAACTATGAAAGAAAGTGTTGAAACTTAAAAAAAAATAACGTTCAGCTGATCAATCTCAATCTCAACAGTTTACTAAGTCTTAATTTACTACAAATCATTTATCTTAATAAGATATTAATTTTTTCAAATACTTTAATGTTGCAATTCTTTCAATCTTGATGATAAATAGTGTTAATATAGTGTCTGTAAGACTGACAACGAGATTCATCTGTTCATGATGTTGACTACGAATCTTTTGATTCTATTCTGTGTTCGAATAGAAGTCAGAAGAGTCAAGAGATCTCAATTCGACGCAATTCAAACGATGTTAGAATGTTGCGTAAGTGAAAAAGTCGATCGTGCAGAGTTTTCACCTACGCGACAACATCTTTCCTAACAGTCACAATCGATCTACGAAGAAGATTAATGACATGTCGATGTCAGTAAGAGATGAAAAGATATCTAGTGAAAAAGTCGACCTCAGTATGAGAGTCATGACTACAAGTGGTCGAAGAATTTGCGACTTGTCAATCACGTCGATATACTGAAACGTCTTCATCACATCGACAGTGTCATCAAGTAATTGATGAAAAGATATCAGGTAGAATAGTCGATCTCAGTCTGAGAGTCGTGACTATAGTGCTTGAAGAAGTAGTGACTCGTCGATCACGCTGATATACTGAAAAGACTTGAACTCATCTTCTTTACTTGACGTCAAGTCATATATCTGTCTACATGAAAAATCGAGAGCTCAAGAGAATGATCAGAACGCATTCTCTTTCATTGATCAGAGTCAAACATCGAATGATTGCGATCGCACGTCTATACTAACAATTCATTCAACGTTTATGTGACACAAGTCAAATTAAGAGAAGAAAAGAGTTACTCAGTACAATCACACTCTATCTTTTCATCGTGTGCATCTCTCTTTCATCACATATTTCTCTGCGCAATGAATGACAATCATTAAGCAAGAGAACGCAACTTTACATACGTTACAATCATGAGCATCATGAGTGCAAAGAAAACATCTTTCGTCTTCGAATCAAAAATCGAACCGAAACATCGTTGTATAGAATATCGTCAATGAAGAGCAGAGCAAAGACGATGCGTCATAAATGAACAACACAGACACTCATTAAGAGTTTACTTGAGCGTCACGCGCTGAATAGAAGCTATAGATTCATTACTTGATAACACAGTGTCAATCTTATTGTTTCGACTGCGTGAAGCAGTCGTATAAACGACGAGTGATTTTCTCTCTCAGAGAGTTTTGTTCACTCGATATAAATAGCATAGAGTCTCTCATGAGTCGAGTCTAAATTGATGTCACAAGAATGTATGAATTACAATTACAATTACAATTACAACAATAATGTTTGTAAATTTTCTTGAACGAAAACAAATTACTTAAACTATCTAGAAACAGAGCACATCATTAACATGATGCTTGCACTTCATTTCAATCATCAAGAGCAAATGAGAAGTGTTGTTGATGCAACATCAACAAGTGAACAAGAAGTGATTATTGCTATTTTGCAAAAGAATTCAGTCAAGATGAAAGATATACAGAAGAAATTACACAAGCTGCGAGTACTTTATGAACTCAACAAACGTAGAAACAACGAACTGATGCTCTGAAAAAAGATGAGAAGTTTGACAAAGATGATAGAAAAGTTAACATGTCAACGCGTTGTTGTATTGACTGTCAATCAATGCATGAAGAATCAGCTGAAGAGACTGAAAAAAATAATGAGCAAACTTGAAAAAAAGTTCATGAAGAAGAGAAAACATGTTGACAGCTGAGCAAAGAGAGTGAGCATGAAGTCAACGACATCATTTGAGAATCATCTTATGTTCAACATTGATATATCATCATCAATGCAAAATCATTGTGAGAAATTTGAAGTAAAGATCTTCATCAAAGAGAAAGAAGAAGTAAAGAGAATCATGATGATAACAATGAAGAACATAATGAAGTGAGTAAGAGAAATTGACGTCGATGAGACGTTGTCAATGCGCAAGAACATAAAGACGATGAAAAGATGATTGAAACTGCTGATATTTTGAATCAAGATGAAGAGCAGTAAAAAAACATTGAAGAAAAATGATTTTTGAATCAAAGAGATATTGTTGAATGCATGTCTGTGCAAGATCAGTTTTAAAGTAGTGATACATAAGATTAAAGTTGAAGAAATGTTTAAGAATATAAAGAAGAAAGAGATGAGAATACTCATCAAGATCAACAAAGATATACATTCAGAAATGATGATTGAGAAAATTGAGTGACTCACAAAGAAGAGTGAGCAGAAGAGATACATTTCACTGATGATACATGTAATCAGCGCTGAGATGATGAACAAGCTGATCAATGAGAAAGTATATCATGAGATCAACATAAAGATCACACAGTTTTATGATTCAAGCTGCAAAGTGCATCAATGTTTAAAGTATCAAGAATATGATCATAAAATGTATAAGTGCAAAAACAAGCAAAGATGCATTTACTGCATGCTGAATCATTGCTTGAAGTACTGTTCTTACAAACAGACTCAAAACATATGAAAATGTGAAGCATGTTAAAACATATACAGAGTCTTTAACTCTTAATGTCACAAACAACAAGTTGAAAAAGAAAGAATAAAGAAAGTCACAAAGCATAAATTTCTATATCATGTTGTATGAAAGCAGAAAAAACTTAAGACAGCAATGTTAAAGACATTCACAGAAACATTTATTAATTTGAAATTGTTAATGAACAATGACTTGAAGAGAAAGCAGAGATGCTCAATGAATGAAAGTTATCTGCTCAACGCAGTCATCACATCAGAAAACATTATACTGAATCACTTGATCAAGAAGTCAAGATCAAATGAATTGAAGTTAACATTAATCATGTCATTATCAATGTCATCTTTTATTGAGAATCTTACAAGTGAAGCAAGTGCTTTGCAAACACTCAAGAAAACATTAAACAGTCTGAAATGTAAACTTTAATGTTTCAGCAAAAGAAGCTTTGAATACTACAGTACAACGTTTACAAGTTCAGAAATAAGATGATGATAGTGTTACTATATAAGAAAAAGATAAAAAACTATGACATTCTGATTCTTCAAGAACTTTGATGATTTAATGACATTTTCAGAACATACTGCTCAGCAACTGTTGACTTCATGCTGAAGAATAATGAAGATAGAATCTGTTTCTACATAAACAAGAAAATCAACAACAACATCTGATATTCAATATAATACTTCAAAGACGTAAATATAATTATGTTATAAACATTAACAAATGATGCACAGATGATTCAGAAAGTTATACACATTCATGAAGCATACAATTTATCATTCAAAGATCATGAAATTATTCATGAAAAAGAAAATTTTTCAGACATCAAAAAAACATTACACATGTTGAAAGAAAGTATTCTGTTGCAATCATGCACTTCAAGTTAATCTAACATAGATCATGTCAAACTATCATAAACTAGTATAAAGCTGATGTTAACACGTTAGCGATCTAACGTGTTTTCATGAGTAAAACTCACGACATGTTGCATCTTCTTTCTTCTTCAGCTTTGAACTTCTAGTTAGAGTACACTCATATGATTCATTCTATGCAAACTCATAACATTAGTTCAAAGCTCATTAATCTTACTATCAATGTGTAAATAATATAAAAACAAGCTACACAACTTAAATCAGAAGTCAAAACCAGAAATTTTGACAGTAAAATCAGAACTTGAGTTCAGAAAGCTTGATAGAAACCAGAAATTTCTAAAAAAGAATCTTGATTTGAAATCAGAAATTTCGATAGAATCAGAATTAAAGAACATGAACGTGTTGTTCTTGATTAACTCTTTATTGAGCTCGTCATCAGAAATCAGAAATTTCAGCAGTACTTGAACTCAGAAAGTTCGATAAAGTACTAGTCATTGCTCAAACTCAGAAAGTTCAATAAAGTAACATCAGAATCTTGATCAGCAATTTTCTACTTATATCATGATTAGAAGCACAGAATCAGAATCAGTGAGCATTGCTCACTATGACTTTTGAAATGTTAAAAAAGAATCACTTCTATCACAGAATTGAACAGCATCAGAAGAAGAAGACACGAATGCATCATCAAATACAGAAAAAGAGAACATGAACATATTGTTCTTTGATCATGAAATGATCAAGATCAGCATCAGCACTGAATTGAATGCTTGAATAAGCATTTATGAAGCAGACGACATCATTGTCTTTATCAAGTACATATGTCAACAGCATGACATCAAAATCAAGATTCACAATGACATGATTCAAATATTAGAAGATGTCAACGAGATAAACATCATATTGAAAGCTACGCAAACGCGTCTGCAGAAAGAAATGAGAAACAAGAACGTGATTATACATCATTTAGAAACTGCATCAAGTCAACAAAGCACTTTGATCTTTGAAAATCATTTCTTGAAATCAATCAAGTTACTCAACTCATTTCTGTTTGAAGATTTGACATGAGATGTAGACAATTGACTGTTCTGAATGCAAAACAAGCTGAAGATAAACAAGAATCATTTTTCTATCAAAGAACTGAAGATTGCATACATTGAAAGTTAAGTCAATGAAACTGCGATCAAACACATAGCAACTTGAATGAGAAACATGATCACGAACTCATTTCTAGAAGCAGAAGAGATACTGTTGATCATAAATAAAATGTACAATGATCTCAATCATCATCACACAACTCAACGACAGTACTTGAAGCTGTATCAGAACAAGATCTTCTTTCATGAATTTTGAATGAAATTTCAGAGATTTAGTGCAGAACTAGAATACAATAACGAGACTTTACTAAATGATCTTTAGCATAAGATCAGCTCAGATCTTCAGCGAGTAATGCTCAATGAACAAATCATGAATTTGAACGAGTTTATCAACATTTGCATGCAAGTCAATGTTAGATTGATTGAATTGAACGTTCAATTGATCATCAAAGTCTCAGCAATCTCAGCTGCTCGCTCTGTCGCTAGCACTTTGTCTGCTCAACTCACGTCATCAGTTTCTGCGTGAAAGAAACTCAGAAGATTGAATCTTGATTCTATTCAGAAAGAGTTGTTTAAGAAAGAACTCTGCTTCAAATGCAAGAAGTCAAAACATAAAGCATATGACTGTTTTAAAATGACTTAAGTGCACAAGATCGTTGCGAATTCAAAAAATGATCTGTCTTCATCAAAGTAGTGACTGAAAGCAATATACTCATATTTTGTTTCATCAGCATGTTTGATGATTCATTTGATTTCAAGTCGTTCACTGTTGATGTCATCTTAAGTAGTTTAGAAAAAATATTCAGATTTTTCGCTCTGATAGATACTGAAGTCACTGACATGACTTTCATTGATGAATCTTTGATGTCAAAGCTATGTGAACACTTTGATATTCAGTCAATATTGCTGTCAAAATCAAAATTGATTCAATTGTATGATGAAATCTTTGATTGAAAGTTGATTACACATGCTTTGTATACATTGATCATGATACAAGAACACAAGAATGAAATGATGTCTTTATTAATAACTCATTTAGATCAGCACAAGATAATCATTGAAAATCTCTGATTGAAAAGAAATCAAATGTTGATAAATTCTGCAAATAATCAATTAATATCATCATTAAAGATTCAAACATTGAAATCTGTTGTTTTGAAAGCAAGCAGTCAATCAACATTTCACAGATCTGAATTAAACGAAATCTGTGAAATAAAACAAAAAAACTTGAACTCAGTTGTTACATCAATGATCATCTTGAAGAGACTCATGAATTAGAAATCAGTGAATAGATTCATTGAACTCACTCGATTCATTGAATCTGCTCTCATAGCAAAGCAAAGCACTCAAGTTAATCTTGATCAACTTCGCTTCTTTCAGTCAACTGAGACAAAGAGACTCGTCAATATTATCATGATCAAAGTCGTTATGTATTGAACTTTAGTCAAGAATAAGAAGATCAAGATCTTCTTCTTGATCATTAGTGAAATCAATCAAGCGCTTAGCTCAGTTGAAGATTTCGCGAAACTGAATGAAATAATCTCTGTCATGTCATTAAATGAACTGAAGAAGAAGCTTTCAATAGTTTATCATGACTTTCTGAATGTTTTTGATAGAGAAAAGATAACGCAGTTGTCTTTGCATTGATCATACAATCATAAGATTGAATTAGAAGAAGAAAGTCAACTCTTTAGAAGTCAATTGTATTTCATGTTGAGCTACAAGTTACAGAAGATCAAAGAGTATCTGAAAGAGAATTTGAAGAAGAAGTTTATCACACTCAGTAAAGCTTCTTTTGCTTCATCAATACTGTTTGTCAAAAAGAAAGATGATAGTCTTTGCTTTTGCGTGAACTATTGAAAACTGAATGCTTTGATCAAAAGAAATCGTTATTCAATATTTTTGATAGACGAAGTACTAGTTCGAATTTAAGACAATAAGTGTTGAAATCATGTCTAGAATTTAATCATACTGCAGCGAGATAGTGCGTAGCTGAATAAAATGTTTGATCAATAAAGATAGTTATAACTAGAATATTAAAAATACAGAAGAAATCAAAGAGAGTTTCAAGCTGTATTTATAGTAGAGCAAAACAAAGAAAGCGAAGCAGATTTGCTCAAGTATTAAAAGCACTAAAATAGAGTGTTGAGACTAAAGATTCAACATGAGTCAAAACTTTTAAAGCTTGTTGACTAGAAAACTCTATTCAATTTCAATACACTCGTAACATTATCTTCTTCTCTTTAAAAGTCATGTTTCTATGACTTGTAATGTAGTTCATAGCACTGATGTAGAGTCTTGATGTCTGTCTTTCTATCAATCTTTCTATTGATTCAAATCAACTCGTCAAATGTTTATTGTAGCAGACTCACTATGTGAGATAAAATGATCATTGAAGCAGACTCACTAGTTGACTTGCTCATTAAAGAGATCAACTATCGACTTGTCATTGAAGCAGACTCACTAGTTGCATGTGAACGTGAGATAGATTGATTCACTGATAGATAAAGCAATGAAAGTAGATATATCATTGCATTGATGAAGAATGTCATTGAAGCAGACTCACTAGTTGACTTGCTCATTGAAGAGATCGATCATCGACTTATCATTGAAGCAGACTCACTAGTTGCACATGAACGTGAGATAAATCAATTCACTGATAGATAAAGCAATGAAAGTAGGTAGATCATTGCATTGACGAAGAATGTCATTACAGCAGACTCACTATGAGAACGTCATTTGTAGTAGCAGACTCACTAATTTGATCTGACAACACAGATTGTTTTGACTCGTTTAATTCACAAGCTTGATTTGAAGCAAAGAGAGAAAGAGATGAATTGAACAGCTTATTTTCACTCGTTTGCTTCACAAGAATGAGTTGATTCTAGAGCAATTCACAAAGATTCTTTATCATGATTCTCTTAATCGAGTGAACTGTGTATACTTAATGAGCAATAGATTCTCTAGCAATTCAAACAGTCTTGTTGTTGATTCTATTGATTCTCTGATGTTGTTCTGTCTTTCGATTGCGTTGATCATCAGGTAAAACAAATTTCTTTATACTCATTTTGTTGTTCATCAAGTAGCTTGAATGAGTAATGAAATCAATATCATATGATAAATGAATTCTTAATATAATGTTGAAATCATGTTTAAAATCTAATCATACTGCAGCGAGATAGTGTGTAGCTGAATAGAATGTTTGATCAATAAAGATAGCTATAACTAGAATATTAAGAATACAGAAGAAATCAAAGAGAGTTTCGAGCTATATCTATAGTAGAGCAAAACAAAGAGAGCGAAGCAGGTTTGCTCAAGTATCAAAAGCGCTAGAATAGAGTGTTGAGACTAGAGATTCAACATGAGTCAAAACTTCTAGAGCTTGTTGACTAGAAAACTTTATTCAATCTCGACACACTCGTAACAGTAAGTATCTGACTTGACTCAACATTATCATCACGTTCAATAAACTGCACATGAGTTCAGAAAGCAAAGATTTAACTACTTTTGTTACTTTTTTTGATGTTTACAAGTATAAAGTAATGCTCTTCAAATTGATTAATGAATCTGCTTTCTTTCAGCATTATATCAATGATGTATTGTTCAACTGTCTGCATAAATTCTGTCAGACATACTTGAATGATATTCTCATTTACAGTAAAACATTGAAAGAACATAAAACTCATGTGAAGAAAGTGTTAAAGAAGCTTCATGAAGTCAATTTACAGATAAACATTGACAAGTGCAAATTCAAGATTCAGAAAATCTTATTTCTTGAACTATTGATATTCATCAATGATCTGCAAATGAATGCTCAAAAAGTAGATGTGATTCAAAACAGAAAAGTGTCTCAATCATTGATTCATGTGCAGATCTTCATTGACTTCTGCAATTTTTATTGATGATTCATAAAGAACTTTTCAAAGATTGCTCAACTCATGATAAAGCTGACTTGAAAAGATTATCTTTTTGAATGAACAGAAATTTGTCAGATGATCTTTGAAGAATTGAAGCAATAAGTGATGACAGTTTTCGTTCTGAAGCATTTCAACTCAATCAGAGAAGTTATTTTGAAAACTGACTTTTCAAACTATGTCAACGACGAAGTATTGTCTCAGTATGATGATGAAGACATTCTACATTCAATGATTTTCTATAGCAAGAACATGATTCTTGCAAAATGCAACTACGAAATCTATGACAAGAAACTGCTGATCATCATTCATTGTTTGAAGCATTGATGTCTTGAATTGAAATGTATGAATATTTTGATCAAGATCTTCATCGATCATCTGAATTTAAAGTACTTCATGATTATCAAAGAATTAATCAGATGACAGACTAAATGAGCTGAGAAGTTATCTGAATATAACTTCAAGATCATATATCAGTCGAGAAAACAGAATCTGAAAGTCGATACGCTGATCAGAATGTCAGACGTCAAGTCAGTTGAAGCAAACAATGATTATAAGTTATATCAGCATCAAATACTATTGTCAAAAGACAGATTTGAACTTCAATCAATAGAAAATGATCAGAAAGCTGATTAAAATCTGACTCAGATCTTGCTCAAATCTGACTCAGAATCTGACTCAGATTTGAAACTTAAATTAAAAGTTAATTAAAATTCAATTGAAAAGATGATTTCTATTCAGAATCAGATTATAGTTGAAAATCAAATGAATCAACTGTGCTTTAATATTCAAATAATCATGAAACAGAACAGAAAGACTTATCAAGATATTAATCTAGACAATTGCAAAGTACTTGATGAAGTACTCTGAAAAGATAATAGACTATGAATTTCTCAGTCAATGATTACTTTATTGATAAGAGAAGCACATGATCTTTCAATCAATGATCATTCTGACATGAATTGAACGTTGAACTTGTTGAGATGATCATATTGCTGATCAAAGATGAAAACAACGATCAAGCGCTACATTCAAAACTGTTACGTTTGTCATAGATCAAAAGCATCAAGAGATTGAATCAATGAACTGCTGAAATCATTGCTCATACTTGAGCAGTGATGACAGAACATATCATTAGACTTCATTATTGATTTATCAGAAAGTGATGAAAGTAACGCGATTCTGACAGTCATAGATTGATTGTCTAAGAAACGACACTATATATCATGTTGATCAAATGACGAAGAAATCTTTGCAGAACAAACAGTCAAGCTACTGTTGATATGAATCTTCAGAATTCATGAACTATCAAGATCAATAATGTTCAATCATGATTCATAATTCATATTGATTGTCTGAAAGTCTTTATGTCTGAGACTAAACATCAAGATGAAACTATTCATTGATTATCATTCTCAGATCAATGATCAGACAGAAAGAGCGAATCAGAATGTAGAATGATATCTACAAAGCTACTGCTCATATATGCAAGATGATTGATTCATCTGATTATTCATGATTGAATTCGTTGATAACAATGCTATTTTATCATCAATTGAACAGTCAACGTTCTTTCTGAATAAGAACTTTCACTCTCATATGAGCTTCAATTTAAACTCAATTGAATATGAGATCACTTGAGCTAGAATTGAAGCAGACAAAGCAGAGAATATATTTGAATACATGAAACAATCTTTAGCATTAATCAAGCAAGTCTTGACAAAAGTCAGAATCACAATGAAGAAACAGATTGATAAACATTGAAAGAAAATGATTTACAAGATAAATGACATGATGTTTCTAAATTCTAGAAACATAATGATCTTACGATCATCAAAGAAGCTAGACGATAAAATGCTAGAACTTTTCAAGATTCTGATTAAAATCAAACATGTTTATTGACTGAAACTATCATCGACTATGAAGATACATTCAGAGTTTGCATCAAATCTGCTGTGATTAAATTCAAAGAATTCACTGAATAAACAACGAAATGAATCGTCTGATTCTATAGTGATTGACGATGAAGATGAATGAAAGATGAAGAACATACTGAACTTCAAACACTACAAACAAGATAAACAACTACAATATCATGTCAATTAAAAAGAATACAACGTCAATTTACATTGATACAACGTTGATGAAAGTGAATTTAAAGAATGTTTGAAGATTGTAAATGACTTTCATGAACGATATTCAAACAAGTTAAGATAGAAATCAACTTAAGAAAGATCAATTAAACTGCAGCAATGAGAACATTATTAAATGAAGAAAAGAGATAATGTTGCAATTGCACACTTTAAGTTAGTTTAACATAAATTATGTCAGACTATCATAAACTAGTATAAAACTGATTTTGACACGCTAGCGATCTAGCGTGTCTTCGTGAGTAAAACTCACGACGTGTTACATCTTCTTTCTTCTTCAGCTTTGAACTTCTAGTTAAAGTACACTTATATGATTCACTTTATGCAAATTTATAACATATTCTTGTAGAAGATTTCAATCTGCATCACTTCACATAAGAAGAATCATTCTATTCAAAACAACATTTATTGTTGAATGAGTTAATTAAAATGATCACAAATATTGAAAGAGTAGAGTGAACAGTATCACATATGATGAAATCTATCTAGATTATGAAGAGAAGTCACAGACTGTTTTATCTATATACTATCATGCATGACAAAGTCGTGATACATGACTTTATCTTTGACGTTAATTTAAAGAAAGCTGCTAGAAACAAGTCTGACTGAATTCAGACTGAATTCAGAGTTATTGCAATAAGCTGCTAGAAACAAGTCTGTCATTGCACTTCTCAACACTTTCACTTGATGCTTGCAAGTTTCTCAACTTTCACTGCTTTTCAATTTCAATTATTCAATGAATCTTTTGAAGTTCTGTTGAGATAGTGACTTGATCAATTCATCTGCTATCATATTTTGATTAGAAATAAAGTTCACTGAAATCTGATTCTTCTTGTGCAAATTTTGAATATGATGATAAGTGACATCAATGTGCTTCAATCTTTCGTGAATATGAGCATTCTTAATCAGCATAAGAGATGCTTAATTATCTTTCTTGAGCTGTGTGAGTGAGACAGATTAATGAGTAATCTTCTTAAGAATATCAACGCAACTGTGACTGATGCTCAGATACTTTGTCAGATTCATGTTTTTAAGCACTTGATTGATTCATAGATTTTTCTTGACGCAGATTGATAAAGTCATGTACTCTGTCTTGATGATCAATGTGACAACAAACTTTTGCTTTTGACTCATTCAGAAGACTGATTCTTCATCAAGCATGTAAATGTAAACGAGAATTGACTTGCAATCTAGTCTGTTTAAGACGTAATCTGAGTCAAAGTATTTTACTAACTTCATGCTTTCACTGACTTTGTACATGATGTTTAAATCAATGATGAAATGAACGTATTACATCAACTTCTTCAAAGCATGTTCATGATGTTTTGCAAAATTATTAAGATATTAACTTAGTCAATTGAGAGCAAAAGCAATGTTGAAATAAGTGTGAATTGCAACATACATGAGATTTTCAATGACTTGTTGATACTCATGCTGATTAATTCTCACATCTTTGAATTCAGCTGAGCAAAAAGCATCATATTTATTCATTGAAAGATCTGTTGTTTTGTGCTTATCTTGTCTCATGTTGAGTCTTTCAAGAACATCATGAAGATAGTGAGTTTGATTCATTCGTAAGATTCATGTCTTTCTGTTGCAAGTGATTTGAATGTCAAGAATCTTCTTCATTTTTCTCAGATTCTTGACTTTGAAAACATATTGAAACTCATGCTTAAATCATTTAATGTTGCTCAATGATTTGAAGATGATGATTATGTCATCAATGTATAGTAATAACATGATTTCTTTTGACTTATGAATCAAAAGACATGAGTCTGCAACGCATTGAGCAAAGTTGAGTTCAGACAACATTATTATACAATGATCATGTCAATCTTGTGCAGCTTGCTTGAGATTATAAAGACTTCAAAGAACTCTCAGAGCACAGTTGAGTTTAACTTTCACTTCTGATGAAGAAAACATGTAAATGATTTCTTTGAGAAATGATTCAGTAAACACATTGTTTACATTGACTTAATGAAGTTCAAGATTCTTCATTGTTGCAATGATTAAAAAGACTTGCAGAGTGTCAAACTTAATGATTGACGCAAAAGTATTCTCATAGTCAACTTCATGAATTTAAAAGAAATCTCTGACTATCAGTCTTGTCTTCAGTTTGTCAAGAAAATCATTGACGTGCATTTTTGACTTGAAGACTCATTTGCTTGTCATGATGTTGATTCTTTTGAGCGACATTTCTTCTTGTCAAATTTCATTAATGATTAACATCACAAGTTCTGCGTTGATCACTTCTTTTCAAAGTTCTTTTCAAACTGAGTTTTGCACTGCATCTTTGTAAATATTCAATGTGAAAATTCTTATTGCTTTAAAAGAGTCAGATTCATCGACGTTGAATAATGTTCATGACATGCTTATGTCAGAATCACTCTCATCATCATTAACTTTTTCTGTGATAAATCAGATCATCATAGCTTGCAAAATCTTGAATGTACATTCTTTCAATTATTGATCTTCGTTGTTTCTTTTTCTCTTTGAAATGATTACATGCAGAAATGTTTAAGCTGCTGACTTAAACATGCTTGATGCAAAGACTTTTTGAGTGATCTGAACATTCATGTGAACTTCATGCTCATCTGATGTATGTGACGTGATCTTAGAATTAAGTGCATTCAAGTTGATTGCAATAGTCTTCAATGCATCAGTTGATTCAGATGAAATGTTAATCATGAAAGCATCAGATTTTAAAACGTTAGTTGAAACGTTATTCTTTGATAATTTTCTCACAGATCTTTGCTTTAAAAGAATGTTGAATGTCTGCTTGCAAAGTTGCAAGTTTATGTCTTCACTCTTTTCATCTTCAACGAACTTGACAACGTGACTCTTGATGACTTGATTGAGATCTGAGACTCAGAGACAATATTGCTTGTTGATATTTTTCACATATTTCATGAAGATATCAAGTCTGTCTCTGTTCATGAATTTGTCTCATCTGTCTTCAATTGACAATGACTTGAGATTAACATATGAGTAACATTTGCATTTTCATACTCGTACATGATCAATTGAGAGCTTGATCTCGATGAATATCTTCTTCAAGATCATAAAAACTTCATTGATCAAAAGTTTTATGATGATTCAATTTTGCAAATAGACATTTGTTTTTGCAGCTTCTGCTCAAAACTCAATGAGAAGTTCAGCATTCTTGATCATGACTTGCATTAAGTTTTCTGTAATGTATATGACTCTTTCAACTACTTCATTTTGAATCAACATGTGTGAAACAATGTATTGAAAAACAATGTCAACTGATGAGCATCAGTCATTCAAAATAACTTTAAGTTTCGTGACATTATCACTGTGTACTGAAAGAAGTTTGACATCGCTGTGAAGTTTTATGCTGAGTTTTCATTTTCACAGAGCATCTGATGCATTGAATCATTGCTTCAAAGAAATGCATCAAGTCTTTCTGAAGTGATTATCAACTATCTTTAGAAAGTACGACTCGCTATCAAGAAATGATGATAGTGATTCATAAATATTTATGAAAATGAAAGTCAAGATACTTGTCTTTCAATTGCTGACATTGTGTTCTCATTTGTTAATGAACTTGATGAGCGCACATATTTCACACTATCTTGTATTCTCGATCATCATCAAGATCGATGACGCTTTCACTCAATCTTGATGATGATCATCTTGACACGTCGATTCATCATTGACCTCTCGATCAATTCATCATCTGCTTCGAACTTCTACTAGACGCGCTTGAGCTCGATACTTTCTATGATGACAATTGTAGAGTCAACTCAGACGACTTCAACGCTGTCAAAATCATGGAAAAAGACGCAGGTTTGACTGCGCAAATGCAATCGAGAATTATTGACGGTTTTGAGAACTCGATCACTCAGCTGCCACCATCTTCTCTCGCTCGAATCGATTTCTGCGCGCTGACTACTTCACATACTTTGAGAGACATAATTGTAGCTCTGAATCAGACGAATTCAATGCTTTGAAAATAATCAAAAAATATCAAGGTTTGATCTAGCAGTTGAGGTTGAGAATATTTCGATGCGCTGAGCGATCGAATTCCTCGCATAGCAGCAATTTCCCGATCAATACTGAACTTCATGCACTCACTATTTGACAAAACTTTCTACGACATACTTGTAGCTCTGAATCATCTGAATTCAAATCTTCAAAAATAATTGAATAATATTA
>JAABUL010000717.1_pt1 | contig 69309 bp, 120 predicted proteins | sample 5559151 | NCBI WGS metagenome assembly JAABUL01 (sample SAMN10711876, study PRJNA513368) | rock metagenome | isolation source: Antarctica rocks | place: Antarctica: Victoria Land, Pudding Butte sud | reverse complement strand
CAGCGTTTTCGAATTGATTCTTTCCATAGAAATGATCGTAGACATGTGGAAAAGTTCGTTTCCGAAGAGTTTTGGACAAACGGAGCAGGTAACCGGCGGGATTTGGTTAGTAACCGTAGTAACCGTTCACCGTAACCGTAACCGGCCCTAACTTCCGGTAACTGCCAACCCTAGCTGTGCTGGTGCGCCAGGGTTTTACGGCTGTTATCGTATCATACCCCTCGCTATTCTGACCCACTTAGGAGTGCTGGCACGTGCACGATCTCTCTATTGCAATGCCTCCCCCTAGCAACGCCGGACACAGCCACTGCTCAACCCTAGAACACCGCCTGCTGATGGATCAAATGCAATTGCCGTGCATTTGCTGCGGCGTGCTTCTCAGCTCAACGCGAAATTTGCTTAAAGCTTGAAAAGGTTCGTACGAGAGCAAGGTATTGCAGCATTAGCGCATAGCTTGTCTAGTGGTGGCCAATTGTGTTTCCTTAGTTTTAGAGCGTCATCAGGATCGCTGGTCGCTGTCTGTGCTTCTGGTTTCGACCTCTGCGCCGGAGGGTGTGACCAATCCCTTGAGTTCGCAATGCTCTGCTATTTGACAGTGCAGCGTCATGCAGGCAGTATTCACTGAGATTACTAGGTTTAAACACCGATCCAGGCAGCGCTCTCTCAAACACGTTCAAAATGGCTCCCGCGGCGCAGTCGGGCACTACCTCAGCGGCGCCGGATGTTGCGCCAGACTCCTGGCCGGCGAGCGTGACTCAGGCCGCCAAGATGCTGGTGCCGCCGCCGGAGCTGACAGATGACATGCGCGCCCAGATTTCCAGCCTATTCAACGAGTTTGACGGCGACCACAACGGTAGCCTGGATGCTGGCGAGCTGCAGGTGTGCCTGTTGTGCGCTTGACTAACGGCATCCTACCTGCGGATTTTGCATGTACGTCACTCATTATCAGATTTGCAAAGTGTTGTCATATGGGGGCAGTGGTGCCAGTGTGGGGCGCCTGAATGACCCCACCGGTTGGCGCGCAGAGCGCGCTGAAGGCGCTGGGCCTGCCGAGCTCACGGGAGTACGTGAAGAATATCATGCAGCAGTACGACACCGACGGCGACGGCACGGTGCGGACACCACAATGCCGTTTTGTCTCATCGTTTAGCTGCAGCCGCCGAGAATGGGGTTCAGCAGCCGAAAATGCTGCTGCTGCATCCTCTCGATGCACTGACGGAATGAACTGAGTTGTTGCTGCATTTGCCGCAGGTGGACGCACATGAATTCTACGATTATGGTGCGTATCTCCTGTCGGCCGGCTGAGCTGCAGCCACTGTAGCATTCAGCAGATGAAGCTAGCTGTTGCATTTCATCTGTTGTCCTCCCACACAGTTCCTTCCACACAGTTTCTTCCCACACAATTTCTTCCGCACAGGTCCTAGAAGCTAGTTTCATTTGTTTTCCTCTCGCGCAGTTTCACGCAAGGAGGATACCATCTGGCGGGCCTTTCAGGACCTGGACATCGACCGCACTGGCGAAGTCGACGAGGAGGAGCTGCTTCGGGCGCTGCGGTGAGCAAGATCAACTTCTCCAGTGAAACAGTTTTCAACGGTCTCAGATAATAATAAACCCAGATGCAGAAAACTTGATTTGCATTGGCGAATCACGACATCGACCGCATGGCAAGTGGAGGAGGAGGAGCTTCTCCGGGCGCTCGATGAGCGCATGACCAGGCCTGCTCAGTCCGATGGGGGCAGATATTCGGTATGAAGAAGGAACGTCACCAGCTGAGCGCAGCCTGCATTTTGTGGCTGCAGCAAACCAGCCGCATGGCGAGGCACAGCGAGCGCATGCCAGCACCCGCTGATCTGCTGAGCTGCCGGGCAGGAGTGCCCATGAGCTAACGGATCACACTCGCGTTGCACTTTTTCGATTGCAGGAAGCTGGGCATGGAGAAGGTGAAGCCGGAGGACGCGGAGCGCATGATTCAGCTGCTGGACCGCGACGGCGACCGCCAGGTGCCTTCTTCTACTTTTTACTTGCCTGCCATCCCAATGTTGACTGGAGCATGTCACGTTGGAGATAACAGCAGCTGCATTCTGCTTGAAGGTTTGCCGCCAGGCAAGTCACCTTTGTCCGGATCACGTCGAGTTGAGAGTGCCGGCCATCTGCCATGTGCTTGATAATTCGCGCCACAGGGCGCCTGGCATGGCGCCCGCCCTGCAGGGCTGATCGGCTGAGCCATTGAACTCGACCATGTCAGCAGACTGCTCCATTTTACAAGGGCGATGTTTCTTGACCTGTGCAGATTGACTACGAGGAGTTTCGGCGCTTTGTCGTACTGCTGCCAGCCAACCAGCTGTCAGAGGACGGCATCGTGAGCTCCTGGATCGACAGCGCCGACTGGATGTCTGGCATTGAATACAGGCGAGTATCGACCTGCAGTCCTCTCTCCTTCGTCCGCAGGACAGCAATCAGTCATGCGGCGGCGCCTGCCAGTCCTCAGACAGGGGTGGCGGCCGCACAAACTTGGAACCCTATGGACAGCAGCCAATGCATGACATGGCACAGCGGCAGCGACGAGAATGCTGCATGCCTCAATCGCTACCTGCTATTGAGCCAGTTGTCTCGAAAGCAGCACACCCTGTGGACAACATTCTCCCTGGCCCGCTGGCGCAGGCTGAGCCTGGCGCCGCCGCAGCATCTGTACGAGAGGCTGGTGGCGGGCGGCATTGCGGGCGCGGTGTCGCGCACGGCAGTCGCCCCCCTGGAGCGGCTGCGCACGATGATGATGGCTTCCGCAAAAGGAAATCTTCAGGAGACGACGCGCCGCATGTGGGCCGACGGCGGGCTGCGCGGCCTGTTCAAGGTGATAATAGGGTTTGGAGAAATGACCTGAACAGGCAAGACCATACGTGCTTGATTGTGAGCTGCCTTGTGCGCTAGTCATAGGCCGACTGTGGCGAGCGCCTCTTTGAAGGAGCTTCAGCCCAAAAGTCTGGGGTCTATAGTCACCGCAACCGTGTATGTGCTCAGGTCTGGGCTGCCGCGTCATTGCGGATGCCTGCCTCACACCCAGAAGGCAAGACACAACCGACGACACAACACGACTGCTGGTGGAGGTTCATGTGGGTGACGGCTTACTTAACTCCCAAGTGTTTTTAAATATGCAGGGCAACCTGGCGACGGTCACGAAGGTGATACCGCAGTGCGGCATCCAGATGGCGGTGTACGACTCCGTGAAGGACTACTTCCAGACACGGGAGCCCGACAAGAAGCTGACCAGCATGCAGCGCCTGATGGCGGGTGCGGAGGATGCAGAAGATCGGAACCTCCCGCTGATCGGCATGCAGAAGTACTTGCATGTGCCGGTCTGAAGCCAGTGCCTTGATGAAGCACATGCCAGCCGCTCGGGCCTGTCAGGCCCGAGCGGTGCCAGGGCCTCGGTAGAAAGCACATGCCGGCATGTCGTGAACTGTCATGTCCACACCGAGTTTTGGCTTGCAGCTGCTGATGTGGACGCTGTGACGTTGCAGGCACCTCTGCAGGCGCTGCTTCCACCCTGGTGACGTACCCTATGGTGAGCACGAACACCTGTTTTCAAGCCATCCGAGGGGTGCCTCAGTCCAGACTGTGACGTGCTGCGCAGCGCAAAAACCAGTGCTGAATACGACCGCTTCGCTTGTGCTGATATACAGGAAAACCTGCGCACACATGTGTCGCTTGGGCGGAAGGGCGGGTACATGAAGATCTTGAGCGAGATCTACAGAGACAGGGTGCGTGCGCCTTCCTCTGATACAGCAACTCCATCCCTGCGGGCACTCCTGGGGCAAGCGTACAGGGTGTGATGTGCGGGTGTTTGGACTGCTGTATCCACGCCTGCATGAATGCGCTTCCACTTGCACGCAGGGGTTTGTGCGCGGGGTATACTCCGGCTTCACCCCATGTCTCGTAAACACTGTCACCACCGTGGGCCTGGGGTTCTTCAGCTATGAGCTGGGCTGCGACTTCTACAAGAGCCACATCCTCGACACGCATCGGACCCCCTCACCGGGTGCACATGCCTCTGGCGCACTGCAGATCTTCTGGCTGCTCCTACTGCATCCCCATACGGATGTGTCAGGCAATGGATCCATCTTGTTGGGATCCAGGTCATGCACCAACCACAACTACTGCTTGCTGTACATGAATAACAGTTTGTGGCAAGCTTCTTCGCTGCACCTCTTGCAGGCTTGTTCACCGGGGCATGAGTGGGGTGTGATCCCTGCAGTGTAGTCTTTCCGAGATCTTTTGCTCGATTACTTGCAGGGGAGCGGGGCGTCATTGCAGGCTGCTCTGCGATCGGAGTGATGGCGGCAACGATGCCCCTGGAAGTCATGGCTCGACGGATGCAGGTGCGGCGAACAAGCTTGCCGGGGACTGCATGGATTCGACTGCTAGTTCAAACGTATTGAAGCTGCATTCTCTCTGAGGTGCCATCAAGGCATGGGGCGCAGGCGCGGGCAAATAGCCATCCTGTGCTGTGGTGCAGATACAAGGCAGCCCCGGGCACCCAGTCAAGTACAGCAGCATGGTCGACTGCATCAGGTGAGCTCAGGATGACAGCCCGGTGGTGGTTGTGGTGAGCATTGGATGATTGCGCTGCCATGAGTGTGAACACTAAGGTCCTGATCCCCCGGGAGTCTCGCAATCGCTGACGCAAAGGCTCCGATGCCTTCAGGGTGCTCAGGCGGGAAGAGGGACCAAAGGCGTTTTACCGCGGCACAATGTCCAGCTGGATGAAGGTGCGGGCAGGCCTTTGTGTCAACCTCTGATGGTTATTTTTGTCGGCAATCGAATGTGGGATGTCTGCAACGCTGATGCGATGCTTTTGTTCAGTTGAAACATGATTTACGACGCATGACTTTGAGCTTGTCTACATATGCCGCAGGTGGTGCCCAGCATCGCAATTGTGCGCTACATGTAAGGACAACTTGACGCGTTCGAAGGCAAAACTGCGAAACCTGCCGCATTCGGTTGTCTGTATCTTGCCTACTGCTATCAAGCGGCAACCATTTGCCCCGCAGGTACGAGGTGAGAAGCACATGCCAGGCCGGCCCGTGTTATCGTTTTCCTGCCTCTGCACGTTGCTCAGCTCACAAGCATTTGCATAGAGTTACCGAACCCGCATTCTGAAGCAGCTCAGCCTGACATCCCGGAGCAAGAGATTCCCCCTTCTCGCCGGCATGCAGGTCATCAACGCGTTCACCGGCCAGGGGCACAGCATCCGCAGCTACCGCGGCCCGCGCCCGGAGAAGGCCGGGGCCAGCGCCTCCTGAGCCCTGGCGAGCGCGGCAGAAATCTCCCGGTCGCATCCCATCGGCGGCACCAGCTCGGCGATGGCCTTGGCTTAGCACGGCAGCGGCCGTGTCTCGGCGTCGCCCATTGCCTGGGTGGCGCAGGGTGTGCAGGCTGCCACAGTCAGGGAACACCCAGCAGAGGGAGTTTCGCGGGAATGCACGACTAGCGGCGAGTGGTGGCGTCCAAGGTGTGTGAAGAACGACAATAACGCGCATTGTACTCACTGATCAGTTTCAGTACGTCACCCGCTGCAGGGCAGCATGAACATGTATATTCAGAATTGTTTTTGTTGTTGGTTCATTATTTCGTTAATTCGTCGACTGCTGTCAGGCACTTGCTTTTGCAGTGGTGCGACTCACCCAACAAGGCGCGTTCGGCGGATCCCGGCAGACAAGACTGCGGCAATACCGCAGAATTATCCAATCACTCCGATTACTTGTTTCAACAGGAGCTTGCAGTCGTGAGTTGCTGCTGAACTCTACGAACAGCTCATTGGCTGCTTCTCAGGTCAGGGGCGCAACTCCATATTCACTGCTTCCGGCGGTCGTAAAGCCCGTGTAACCGCTGCCCCGCTTGCATATTCTACCCCTTGCAGCACCAAACTCACTTCAAACGGCTCGCTCGCTCAAATTTTCGAACCGCACGCACTTGCTCTGGCCTCTTTGATCGCCTGCCGACGCCCTGTGTGTGCTGCACCGGCTGCCTAAGCCGCGGCCTCGCCTCTGCCATCGCCGCTTTACTGCTGCAACTAGCACCCCTCAGCATGGTGGCCTCTAACAGCCGGCAGCCGTCGGACGAGATCAGCAGCAGCGGCCTCGAGCCCTTGTCGGTCTACAATAGCCCGGGGCAGCACCCGTGCCACCCGTGCAGCAGCGTGAACGTGTGGCACGACGAGAAGGAGAATGCACTTCCCAGTGGCACGCCACAAGGGCAGGCCTGGCACGCCAGCCCAGCCTTCAGCGGCCGGCCCGACGCATCGGCAGCCAACAGCGGCGCGCAGCTGGACGCGAAGAAAGGGCCCGGCGCCAAGGAGACGCCCGGCGCCAAGCAGGCGACGAGGGTGCCGTTGCGAAACATCACGCCGCTGTTCGCCCGCAAGGTGCGTGTGCTGCTGCGCAGCTGCTCACATGCATTGAAAGGGTCTTGCGCCGGCCTTCTCGATGCGATCGTGGGTCACGGCTGCCATGATGCCGCGTTTCAAACGTTCTCGCACTACACATGGGTGAGGGCTGTATGACTGGCCGCTGCCAGTGCGCAGCCCGGCCATACTGCATTGGGCTGTTCTAGTACATCGAGCAAGCTCTTGGCAGTCTATCTGTGGCGCCTGACGCATCTTGTGCCGCCTGTGCAGGCCTCGAAACTCAAAGCAGCAAACAGCAGCTCAGACAAGCAGGCGAGGGCAGGCTGCCGGCGAGGCCCCAAGGTGTGCATCCATCGCTTGCACATCCATCGTTTATCATATCGCTACCGTTTGCTGCATCGATCGCAATCCGAACGGCTCAAATTTCGAAGTTCAAAAAGCGAGACGTTGGTGATTGAAACCTCAGACCCGCTCACCCTGCTGACTGCTCTTCGACGCAGGGGGGCCTCGACAAGGATGCGCAGCCTCTGCGGACCTCTGTGCAGACGCGGTCGGCGGCGCAGCCCTCGATGCGGAGCTTCCGGTGACGGCTCCTCTGCGCAGATGCTGAATCGCGGCGCGCGTCGCACCCAGTTGAACAAGCAACTTCACCGCAAGCATTGCTGTTGATGACCGGCTCGAGGGCTCTTATTCTCTGCCCGTGATCTGTTTCTCGTTGGTCACACATACCAATGCCCGCATGGCACACGGCGGTTTTGCAGCACTGTCATCTCTGGTCACGTCTACTTGTCGTTGCGCTCGCTTGGGGGTTGTTGGTGCTGGTTTCAGCGCCACGTATCGAAACGTTGCTTCTACCAATAGCTGCTGGCCCACCACCTGCAATTTCGAGTCTACCTAACCTTAGCTCTAGCAACTTTCCAGGAAGCGTACACTTGGCAAGCGGCCGCAAATGACTTCGTCTCTGAACAAATCACCAACTTGATGAGCTCCTACACCTCGACCACGACCCACAGCAGATAGCAAACAATGATTCACCTCCAAATCGCCACATCAAACTCCAGCGTCTCGACAGCTGCCCTCGCGCTCCCTGTCCCAGTAAATCCCTATCGTGCCTGCAGCGGCCGGCATCCCAATGATATACCTAGACTGGGCCGCGCCGCCCATGATCATCAGGCATCCCCAGCGCCTGCGCGCGCATGCGCTGCAGCTCCAGGTACACGCGCTCCACATCGCTACGGCGGTCCATCGCGCGCGAGTTCCAGCCCGGCAGCGGCCACCAGTCGGGCTTGGCCAGGTGCTTGTAGAGCTGTGGGCGGCAGGCCACAACGTCATAGGAGGCCTGTTGGTGAGTCCGAGCATGCGCGACAGACGATTTTGCCATCGTCTCATGAGGCGCGGAGCGCTGAGTAATCGCACCAATGCCAGGCAACACAGCATCAGAAGACAGACAGCAAGCGCTGGCGGCGATGAAGGCGCACTGAACAGCGCGGCCACGTGCACATGCATCCGGGGTGAACGCTCGATTGGCACATCACAGCCAATTTCAGAACTGGACGCACGTTTGTGACGGGCTTCAGGCCGGCAGCCTTGCGCTCCTGCGTGATCACCTCCCGCAGCGCCCCCTTGGTCACCTGCATTACAGGACAACCTCACTGGTTCGGTTCTGTCCACTCCAGGCCAGTTCAGTTACATCGGCGCAAAAGGTTGTTGGAATGAGTTGACTGTGGTCACACCTTCATCAGCTCCTTGGTGTCCATGCCCCGCGGCTGGCGCGGCAGCGGCGGCACCCACCGCCCTGGTCCCGCTCCGTGCTGTCCGTCCTGCCGAAGAGACACACGAAGGGTTCAATTTGTGGTGATGGCAGGAGAAAGGTATGGACTGCCGCCGTGCCTGTCACAGTGGCAGAAGTTGCTGCCACATGCCCCGCTACCTTCCGCAGAGAGACCGGTCAATCGAATGCACACTCCAGCACATGTGAACACGTAGCTTGGCGCATATAAATCCTCATGACTTGTTGCTTCACCTCAGGCTTCACATTCACGCCCTACTGACCCTGAGCGCACCTGAGAAGCGGGCCCTGGCTGCTGCGGCGCCCCTGCCTGGGGAGCCGCCGAAAGCTGCGCCACCGCGCTTGGCGCCGTCATCGGCGCCGATGCCTTCGCCACCGCCGTCGCCGGTGCTGCCGCCGGCGCCGTCGCCGGCGTGGCGGCTAGGCGCGATCCTGCGACGGCCGTTGCGGTGGCCGCGAACGTGCTGCTCGGCTGTGGCGTGGCGGTAGCTGGCTGCGGCGTCGCTTGTTGCACCGCAGCCTGCTGTGACGCCGCGGCGTTCTGCGACGCGAGCCGGTGCAGCTCGCGCCCGCGCTGCAAGCCGCCGGCGCCGGTGCCGTTCGCCGGCGGCGAGGCGGGCTGCTGGCTGGGCTGGCTGCTGCCCGCCCGCTTCTGCAGCTGAGCATGCCGCGACGTTTCGGACTGGGGTTTTTGGCGCAGATGTGCACAGCTATAGGTGTACTGGTATTACGAAACAGCAAAAGTCCGCATAAACTGACGAGTGGCGATCAGGAAGGGTCATGTGGCAGTTTTTGCGGCTTGCTGTCTGTGTCGCGGGCACCAATCTCATTGTACCAGCCCACTTTCGGTAGCATTCGCTGCAGCGCCTGAGGACATGTGCTTCAGCAAGGCGCAAATGGAGTGCAACATGCACCCCCGCAGCAGCAGCAGCAGCAGCAGCAGCAGCAGCAGCAGCAGCAGCGAAGCACGGTTCCGATTGTGACAGGATAGTTTTGTGATGAGATGGCTTTGTGATCTGGCGCAATTCGCACCCAGGGGTTGCGGGAGGGTGTGGGCGTGGAGGCGCGCAGTAGCGCCTTCAGGCCGCCGTCGTGATGCAGCAACTTGGCGTACTTGGGGTCGTTGATGTCCACCTGCGACGCCGGCAGCTCCTGAAAAGCAATGCAGAGACGTTCCAAACAGACAGGACGACGGTGTACTGGTGCTGCATTGACTGTGTGTCCAGCCGCCACGCCGGCAGGTCCTACGACACGGCTTGAAAGCAATATAACAGGCAAAGGACTGGCAGTTATCAATGGGAGTGCTAAAAGGAGTGCAGCGTAGACAAGGTCGTGTCTGCTTTCGGATGTGCAAGCTCGCACGAAGCCAAGTGCGGATGCGAGCATGCCAGTGGCGCCTGTCATGGCCACGCTGCCAGGTGGCCCTGACTCGCCCCTTACCTGGCTGCTGCTCGGCCCTGCGGCATCGGGCCCTGTCAGCGCCTCGCCCAGGCGGCCGGCCGGCGGCGGCGCAGCGTCGCCGTCAGGCTGCGTAGCGTCCACCGTCTGCAGCGGATCGAATGGGTCGTCCACCCCTGCAACACAAAGAGGCACACACGCGCTCAGAACGCCGGACTGTTTGCAGTAGGCAGCGCTTGTGAACCTCTTTTGATACCGCACGGAACGCCATTTGCCACCAACCGCGTACCTTACACCATCTGCATGAATTCAACAACGCTGCTGCATACCCACAGCTGCGTGCAGTACTTATGGGTTAGCGTGCCATCGAGGCAACTTGCCGCACACCTGGCAGCGTGGCATCGTACTCAGAGCTGGGCAGCAGCCGCGCGAAGGAGTGGACGCCGCCCGCCGGGCTGTCTGCGTCCGGCAGCGTCAGGTGCGGCTCTTCCTGCGACAGCTCGCCAAAACCCTGCTGCCCGCCGGCGGGCTGCGTCAGCGGCAGCGGCTGCGTCGACTGCTGCGTCGACTGCTGCATGCCCCGCTGCTGCGAGAGCTCCTGCTGCGAGCACTGCCGCGTCGGCGGTAGCTGGTGCTGCGGCGACCCCGCGGCGGCAGCGGCGTCCACGTCGCCGCCCTGCTGCGACTGCGGCAGCTGCGTCAGGACGTCCACCCCGTCTTCGCGGGCCAGCTGCATCGAAGTTTAATGTTCGTCAGGCTCATCATGGCAACGACAAGTTCAGACAGTCGCAACTGTGCTCCAGAGCAACGTTTTGAGGGTTTGGCTAGGTGCCTTTCCAGGTCCCGCCATGTGTGCAGACGAGTAGCGGAGATAACGACCCGAATGGAGGGCTCTGTGATTGCTCAGCTATCCCTGCAGCACACCTAACTGCTGTTCGTCGGATCGTCGAGACCTCCACACGTGGGTCAATGCGTTGCAGTGTCAGTGCTTTGCAGCTCTCTGTCTTCTCGAGGCCACACCTGCGCCATCTCAGCTGCGGTGTCGAGCGCTTGCGCCATGGCCGCATGGGGCACCGCGCCTTCGGTGCTGGCAGCCGCCTCCTCCCCGGCTGCGCGGCCGCCAGAGGCTTCGTGCAGTCCGGCCTGCCGCTGCTTCTTCTTGTTACCGCTGCGGCGGCCGCCAGCGGCTGCCGCACCTGAGACGTCGTCCCCCGCCTCGGCGGCGGCGTCCGGCTGCGACAGGAAGTGATCCAGACTGGCGGCGGCGGGGCTGCTATCTGGCGACTCTGCCGCCGCCGCTGCCGCCGCCGTCGCATCGGCATCGCCGCCGGACGTCTGCTGCTGCCGACGGTGCTTCTGCTTCGGCTGCTTGCGGCTGCCCACGGCCGGCGGCAAGCTGGGAGTGTTGCCGCCTGCAGCCCGGCCGGTGGCGCCCGAGGCTTCTTCCCGCGTCGCTGCCTGCGTGGCGTCGCTGTCGTTGGAGGAGGACGCATCGCTCTCTGACGACCCGCTGCTGCCGCCGCCTTGCTGCTGCTTCTGCTGCCGCTGTGCAGCGGCATCGGTGGGCGCTGTGGCTGACGGGCCTGCTGCGTCGCCGCCTGCCGGTTTGCTGCCGACAGGCTGCTGCTCGCCAGACTCGTCATCCGACTCTCCGCTGCCGCTCTCATCGTCACTGCTACTTTTGCCGCCGCTGCTGCCGCCGCCGCCTGCGGGCTCTGCAGTGGACTGCTTGGCGGCCGCACCAGCCTGCTTCGGCGCCTGCTGCCTGCCTTGCCCCTCCTCGTCACTACTGCTGCTTCCACCGCGGCCTGCACCGCCATCGGCCGCTCCCTTGCTGCCCGAAGTCTCTTCGCTTCCGCCACTGATCTTATCGCTCCCGCTGCCGTTCTCGCTCTCCTTGCTGCTGCTGCTGCTGCTGCTGCTGCTGCTGCCGCTTTCTGCAGGCGCCGCCTGTGGCTTGCTGCCGCCCGCCTTTGCGGGTGCGGCAGCAGCTGCCGCGTCTCCGGCTGCTTTGCCCGCCGACGTCGGCGCTGCATGCGCAGCAGCTTTGGCCGCGGGCCGCGCAGTCGGCTTGTCCTCCTCTGACTCTTCCTCGCTGGAGGACGCCGCCTCACCGGAGCTGGACGGCTGTGCCTTGCGGCTGCCGGACTCCTCGCTGCTGGAGGCCTGAGCTGGCGGCGTCGCTCGCTTACCCGCTGCCTGCTGCTTGGCTGTGGCCGGCTCTGCCGTTGCCTGCTGCGCGGGCTTGGCAGACCCAGGCTTCGCCTTTGACTGCACGTCTGCCGCCGGCGCCGCAGCCCGCGCCGCCTTGGCCAACTGCTTCGCCGCCATACCGCCTGCCAGCCCGCTTTCGTCCCTTCTGGATGAGGATTTCTCCTTGCCGCTGCCGGCCTTGCTGCTGCCAGAAGCAGAAGGCTTTTCGCTGCTGGACGACTCCTCGCTGCTGGAGCTGGGCTGAGACACGTCCTGCTGCCAAGCCGGCGGTGGGGCGGCGGCTTCCGCGGCCGGCTGCGCCCCCTGCCGCTTGCCGCGCTTTGGCGCCGGCGCCGCGGCGGGTGTCGACGGCTGCTCTGCTGCCTTGCGCTTCCTGTCCGCCGCCTTGCCGGCAAGCTCTGCTGCCGGCGCTGGCTCGGAGCTCTGCGTGCTGGAAGGCTGTGCAGATGAGTCGGGTGGCGGCTTTGCCCCCGGCGCCGCGCCTGGCGCTGCTGGCTTCTGGGGGTCGGCTGCAGCCCCAGGCGCCGCAGCCGCAGCTGCGGCCTGCTCCCGCTTCCGCCGCCGCCTGATCTGCGACTTGCTGAGCACCTCCTCAGCTGCTGTTGGCCCTGCGCCATTGCTGGCGGGCGGAGTGGACGCCGCTGCGCCAGCTGCATCCTGCGCCGGCTTCCTGTGCTTCTTGGCCGGAGCACCTTCGTTGGCGCCTGCCGCCGCCGCCTCTTCTGGCGCCGCGGCGGGCGCTATTGCAGGCTGGGCTTCTTTGGCACGCTTCGCCTTCTTGCCCTTGGCCAGGGCCACCGGCGTTGCCACCTCGGCTGGCGCCTCTGCGGCTTGCGACGCTGCGGCCCCTGCCTCCGCCGCTGCCGTGCCTGCTGCGTTGCGCTTTGCCTTCTTGCCCTTGCTCGCCGCTGTCAGCGCTGCCGGCGCTGCGTCCGCTGCCACTGCGCTGGGCGTTGCTACCGCTGCCAGCTTGGTCGCACGCTTGGCCCTTTTGCCCTTGCCAGAGGATGCGGCCGCGGCGGGTGCCTCGGGCGCCGCGGCCTCCGCTGCCGGTGCGGCGGCTGACGGCGTCGCCAGCTTTGCCTTCTTGCGCTTTGCTGCTTCTGACGGCTTTGCAACGTCCGCGCCAGCCAGTCCTGGCTGCTCAGCGGCGGCCGGCTGATCGGCCGCTGCCCGCTCTGCCCGCCGCTTTGCCTTCCTTGCAGCTTTTGCAGCCTGCGCCGCATCGCCGGCTGGCGCCGCCGCCGTGTCCGCCTGTGCGGCAGCTGCGTCCTTTCTGCCACGCTTTCCGGGCTTGGCTGCAGCCGGTGCCGCCTTGGCGGCAGGCGCGGCAGCTGTCGCCGCCCCGTCGCTGTCGCTGCAGCTGCTGCCGCCAGAGGCAGGCGGCCTCTCGTCTGGCGATGAAATAGCGGAAGACGAGGGCTGCGCCCTGATCGCCGCTGCCAGCATCGCGAACTCCACGTCGTCGGCCAACAGCTGCAAATCCGGCAGCCCCTGCACGGTTAGGCAGATCGCCCTCATGGTCGCAAGCATTCAAAGGACTGCTGGTTCCCTCGCAAGGCTTGTTTAAGGATCGTATGCGCAGGCCATGTGCCATCCGCTGATGTAATCAAGGAGGCACTGGGGCATGCACTCAGGCTGAGACGCCAGGTGGCGTGTACCGTGCTCACATTTGCTGCCGCGGGCGATCGCGGCGAGGCCGGCGTCGCCGACGCACGGGTGCGCTTTCTCGAGGCGGGGGCCGGTGCAGCACCGCCAGTCAGCAGCAGCTTGTCCTGGCCCTGCTGATGTCCAAACAGCGTGGCTCAGCATTGGCAGCCTGTGTTGCCACAGCACCACAGGTGATCCACGGCACTCATGCGTCATGCAGCTACGATCACATCCGCATCAGAGCAGCGGCTTCACACGGTGAAGCTTCTCACCTTCGCCTTCTTCGACATCAGAGCCATGTCGGCGTATACCAGGCGGCCTTCATGCTGCAGCGCGGCTGCATGCATGGAAGGAAGGCTTGCGGCTTGGTTACTTGCAGACTGCGATTCTCTGGCAATGAGAGACGCGCATTCCTGTGCATGAACTCCTGCCAACCGCATGCAGGAGACTAGCTTTGCAAGCGGCTGCCAACCTCCGAGGCTGTAGTCGTCGAAGATGTGAAACCGCTGCGGCGTCGGCCGCGGCTCTGGTCCGCCGACAGCGATTTGCACCCGCGTGCATGCTGCAGGTGCGTCTGGGTGCAGCTGCCGGTACTTCCGCGTGATCTCGTCTGCACGTTGGAGGAACGCCGAGCTGTCAGAGCCAGGACGCCGGTGCACAGATGGCAGGAACTCTATTTGCCATGCAGCGACGGCGGCGGCACCTCTGAGTGACTTCACGTCGGCTGTCGGCGGCAGCAGCACCACCAGCCGGGACTGCGTGTGACTGAACTTATGATTTGCCTCCACGAACACCTGCCAGTGTCTCTCGTAGGCTGGCTCTGCCACGCCGAGAGCTCTATTCTTGCCCATGCTTCACAGCGTGGCAGCCCGAGTCTCGACACACGGCTGTACAGCCTGGCGCGCTCAGCAATCAGTTTTGTGGCAATTCATGCGTTACCAAGCTGCATAGTGAAGTAGAATTTGAATCGAGATGTCGAGGCATCCTCGGCTTCTCGCAGGCATGCGCCGGCAACGCTGCAGGGCGGGGCAGAGCGGGTGAGGCTGGTGACGAATTCCATCTCGATGTCTTCATGAACACAGTTCTTCAACTCGCAGGAAGATAAAACACGGTCCACAGGCAACCACCTGGGCAGCACACCCCCAGGCAAGCGCGCCGCCGCAGCTCTAGATGCCGGATCCGGGTGTGCCGAAGCAATATCCAACCAACACGAGTCAGCTGTCGAAAGCACCAACTTCTGTTTACCAGTACACCCGTGCTGCAACTTTACGCCCTGTCATTGTTCCCCCATTCCTGGCCCCAGCGCCTGGAGCTGTCTCTCATAGAGCCGCCCACGCCTCCATGCTCCGCGGCTTGCGGCCGCAGCCGGTCACAGACCGGACTCCAGCTCACCAGCGGCTTGCGCATCATGTGACAGGTGGCCACACCAATGCCCTAGAGCGCCACCCGGAAGACCAGCTCGTCGGCGGTCTGCGCATACAACTCGTCCAGCGACGTCGGATACAGGACATCGGCGCAGCCGGCGCCCAGCAGCGCCATCTCCGCTATCTGCTCCACCGCAATATTGATGTCGTCGCCGTCCTCCTGCCTGCCACTGCCGTCGGTTTCTTCCGCGCCGCCTGCACAACGATAAGCTTTTCAGTGTGCGTATTTGAGGTCAGTGCGGAGTTGATGTCCTCGCGGTCCTCCTGCCTGCCGCCGCCGCCGCCACTGCTGCCATTGCCGCCGCCTCCGTCGCCTCCTCCACGCCGCCTGCACAACGACAATGGAGAACTTGTCAGTGTGCCGTTTCCGAGGCCCAAGGCCTGCTTCACTGCGGCATGCTCCTGATTCGCATGGCCGCTGCCGCCACTGCCGCCAGCGTCCTCCAGGCTGACGTGGCGTGCACTGAGACGGAACCACGCAAGGCGTGACACCGCCAGCGCCCAGCAGCCGGCGGGTTTCAAAGTCGAAACAGAAGCAGAGCACACTGGAATCAGGGTTTAGGTTTTCTATGCTCACCGGCGCCAAACAGGCGGCCGCCGTCGTCGACGTCGCCGCCGCCGCGCAGCAGCGCCTGCATGTGGCCCGACCCGGCGCCGCGGTAGGCGCCCCGCGCCGCGCAGAACTTGATGAGCTCTCGCCAGCTGGCGTCCTGCCGTCGTGCAAGGATGTGTTTCAGTGAACAGAAATGAGCAAACGAAGCGGCAAACGAAGCCCTCCCAATGGATGGCCTGAGGCATGTGTGAGTGCAGCACGCCAGCGAGCAGCAGGCCAGCATTAGGGGCAGGTTTTGTCATAGTGCTTTGGCTGCTGCCTTGCCATCAACAGCTTCTCAAGCACGACATGCACATGCACGGGGCGGCTGCTGCAGGGCGTCTCCATGTTTCACGCAGCCCAGCTCCACGAGCAGCACAGGGTGGCCGACGACCACCAGCGATGTGTTGGCGCACACGATACATCGCTGGTGGTCGTCGGCCAAACGTGGCTTGTATTGCCTGGCGTGAACGTACAAACAGAGACCGAGACGATGTGAGCGACACTGTGGTGAAAGTGAAACAACCTCACCTCCACGAGCAGCACAGGGTGGCCGACGATGACCAGCAGCGCCTTGGCGCGGGTGATGGCCACGTTGAAGCGTTTCGGATTGCGCCAGAAGCCCAGGTGCAGGTCTGCCGCATCGCCGTTGCGCAGCGCATGCGCCGCCGGCGGCAGCGCCTCCGGCTTGGACAGCACCGTCGAGATGAAGACGATGCGCTCCTCCTGCGACACGATTGATGTTTGTTCAATGGTGAGCCGTGTCACAGCCGCCGGCGGTCACAGCCGCCGGCGGTCACAGCCGCCGGCGGCAGCGTCTCCGGCATTGACAGCACCGTCGAGGAACACGATCCGCTGCTCCTGCGGCACGTCAACGCAGAACCAACAAGGAAGCGACTCTTGGGGAACAACTCTGGTGTCCACTGGTGTTACGTGCGCGCTCTCCTCTACTGCCCACTCCTTTGCCGGGCGCCATCGGCAGGGCATGAGTTGCACATTGCTGGCAGAGTGGCTGTACTGATGTGTAGCACCAGTTTGCCTGGTCCCGTTCCCGTGCTCATCGAGTGCTCATCGACAGGCAACGGACAGCTGATGCAGGATCCTCGACAATATTGTTCGACAGGATCTCCAATGGGGTTGTTTGACAGGATCCTGTTGATGCCTACCGCACCTGGCCCTGGTAGTCGTCCACTGTGCCGACGCGGATCGCACCCAGGCCCCGCTGCCGGAACAGCAGCCGGATCTTCTGCACCTGCGGCAGTTTGAGAACATAGTGTTTCAGTAGAGGCGAAACTGAGCGAACTTGTATGTGCTGCTATAAAGCTTTCACGGCATTCTGCTCGCGTCCAACAGCGCTGCCGCTATGCTGCTGCTAGTCGCCATCTTGCAGCAGGTTGGCTTTGCTCTCCGAGAGGCTTGCTCTTGCAGCATTCACCTGCTACCAGACACAAACCAAACCCGACCAGCACCTGCTTGCGGTAGGTGGCGATGACGCCGATGTGGTGCACGGTGACGCCGATTGCGCTGCCGGCGTGCTGCTGCAGCAGCCCCTCCACCAGGTCCACCAGCACGCCCGCCTCCACGGGGTTGAAGTACGACGGCGCGTCCCCCTCCCGCATCTGCGCGCCTGTTGGGGCAACAAACAGTCGTTGAGCAATGCGCTAGGAGTTCAGGGCTTCGACAAGTTTTCAGCCCCACTATCAGGTCCACCAGCACGCCCGCCTCGACGGGATTAAGAAAACGACGGCGCGTCCCCCTCCTGCATCTGGGCGCCTGTCGAGGTAGGAGACGTTTATCTAGCACAACTGTAGGATGAGCGCATTTGTAAAGGCCAGCATGCCCGCCTCGGAAGTGCGATGGCGCATCGCCTTCAGCGCAAGCTTCTGCGCGCCTGTCCGACCAACGCAATTTGACGAGGTGGAGCACTGCACGGCAAATGCTCTGCATGACTGTGCATTGGCAACCCCGAACAGCTTCGATTTTGTGCAACAGCCTGGCCAGACCTGCATCCATTCCATCAACTGAGGCCGATCCAATTTTCTGGCCCACTGGGCTGGTTAAGTGCAACCGTATCTGCCAGGCCCCCGGCAGCTCGCACCTCGGACGCCGTAGAAAAGAGTTGACGCCGGCAGCATGTCCTCATCGAAGGCTGCCTCCTCCTCCTCTGCGGTTTCCTCCTCCTCCGCATCTCCCCCCTCCTCCGCGCCTGCAAAGAGGTTACAGGGGCATGAGAGTCCTTCCGTTGAACAGGCAGCGATGAACAATCTTTGCCACAGCTACAGGCGCCTGCAAGCATTGATGCACATAGGAAGTCAAGTTGGCGACAGAAGACAGCGAACGATAGTCGACAATAGCTACCTGTCGGTTGAGAAATGTTCCACCGTGGCGGCAGCACCGAGTCTGGGCTGGCGGCTGCAACCAGCTTTGACTGCACCAAACATCACCCCTTGTGTTAGACGACCAATGCTGTTGAGGGAAATGTGGCAGCTGCAGCAGTACTCAGCAGTGCATGCATGGTTAGCATGCATGTGGACGCCAGGCCCAGATTGATAGGTACTACACTAAGGGCAATAGGTGTAGTACACGCAGAAATATCCCCACCTTGTAAAACATCCTGGAGGACAGCAGCAGCAGCTCTTCAGACGACCGGTAGTTGCGCACCAGCATGCCTGCGGCGCACAAACCTATTGGTTATTCAACTTTCGACGAACGACCACAGTGGATTTCAGGCGAAGGGGTCCTTGTAGACATAGGATGCAACGGCACAAAGGGCCAGCAGCGAGTCGGCGGCGGTTGGCGCACTGTTCGGCACCGCGAGGCCGCGCTCTGCATATGCAGGCGCCAGGCGGTCGTAGTGCGCGATGAGGCGCTCCAGCAGCGAGGTCGCCAGGCCGTGCTGCTGCGCATGCTGCGACCGCACCACCGGCCCCAGCTGCCTGGCGTGCAAAACCCCAAGCAGGCTTCAGAGCTCCGGGACAACAATGGCAATGGAAATGCCTGCCGAGTTGCGCGTTATGCGAGCGCACCACGGGCCAAGCTGCCTACTAAAGCAGGAACATTTGCAGGAACCCTGGACAAAGAAAACATCCTGTACCTGTACGCAACTGAAACAAGAGGAAGCGACAGGCGGCTTGAAGACACAAGATTGTGTCTGCATACAAGCTGAACAAGAGGCAGCGATCCGCGACTTGTTACATGGCTGCTGTGCACGAAGTTGTGCACAAAAGAGAGCGGCGCGCACTTCGGATCGCCGCACAGCATGACGCAGCCGCTCATGGGGTTGAGCAGGCTCAGCGGCACCAGCGCTTCGGGCTCCACAGCCTGCCCCGCCTCGTCTGCGCCGCAAGCAAATACAACAGCTTGAGGATCCTGAGTCGTGTTCGATATGAAATACTCATGATGCCTGTGTGTTCCGCCTGCGCCTCTGGCTGCACGGCCTCCCCCGCCTCGTCTACAATGTGTACAAGTTTTTGCAGCTTTTCGTGGTTGAAGTGCCTGGTGTCTGCGCACCAATTGACTCAGAGCGGCTGAATAGCTGGGGAGGCAGTCGACCCATCAGTGCGGCTGAGATCTGTTCAGAACGTGCTGGCAGACGGTATCTCACCAATGAGAACGTGCGTGAAGGTGCTCAGATGGGGCGACGACCTGACGTCATCGCCATACTTCCCTTCCCGCATCATGCCTGCACACCAGGGCATCAGTGTGATCAGTCTGTGTGGATGTTGCAATTTCCACACCGATTGCCAGTCGGTCAACGAGGTCTGCAGCTGAAGGTGCAGCGCCAGGTGCAAGCGTAAATTCGTAGCCACTGCAGGGTCCCTGCGGACAATGCTGCGGCGTGCAACCACGGCGGCGCGTCTCAAGCAGAAGGTACACACATTTGTGGTGGCCTCACCCGCGGCGCTGCAGCTGCAGACGACGATGCGGTACGCTGGCAGCTCGGTCGGCGACGGCAGCGCAAAGGCGCGCGTCTCATCGTCCAGCAAACAGAAGGGCATCGTCTCCGCCTTGGCCTGTTTGTTGTTAGGCGTGTGGATCTCAGCACAGTGATATGTAGATTTAGCATTGGACCCTGTTGTACAATAGTGAGAAGGTGAATGGATCCAAAGCAGTCAGGTTCAAATTCTGGTGCTGATGCTGGCCAGCGTGACACAGCTTAGACAGTGCTTTGCTAGAAGATGTGTAAAAGGTGCCTTGCCTGAGGTGGCGGGCGTCGGGGGTCGTTGAGCCGCAGCATGACGCCGGGCTGGATGCCGGCATCGGCGAGCGCGCTGACCAGCAGGTCCGCACTGCAAGGATGGGCACAGGCACAACTTTGTGACGGGTCATCACCTCTAGGAGCCAGCCGCAATGGGTGTAGAGGTGGTGCAGCAATGCCGGGCAGCCAACACAGCGTGCTGCATCAGGGTGCGAGCGGTCTGCAGCACACCTGAAGTTCTGGGGCGCGCACAGCAGCAGTCGCGACATGGGCATGCGGTGGTAGGTCTGCAGCAGCAAAAATTCCGATTTACGTGTCAGCACTCCAGAGTTCGGGCTAAACAGCAGCTGAGCTTTATGTCATTTTTGCGGCTGCAAGTATTTGCGGCTGCTAAACAGCAGGCCAGCACTGGCAGATTGGAGACCTGGTGTGGAGATGCACACCTGTAGCGCCGTCTCAACAAGCGTCACCTGCACTCAAACAGCGGCGGCTTAAACAGCGACAGCTGTGTGGCAATGCGCATGGTCCACGCAGCATTGTATCTGATGTGCCGATGCACCACTTGCAGGCGGAAGCATGAGAGGGTGAGTTCCCACAGCCTCATCTCTGCCAGCGTTATCTCTGCCTCGCGGGCGCACATCCACCAACAGGAACGAAATCCACCAGCTGTCGGAGCTTGGTCAGATGCGGCAACAGCAGAGCGCACCGTCTTGCCGGTGCCGGGCGGGCCATTGAGCGCGTATATCGCCTTGCCGCTGGAGCACAACATCGCCGCGACTGCGCGCCGCTGCTCCTCGTTCAACCGCTGCGCGCCGTGCTCGCTGAGCGTCGCCGCCACGTCCGCGAGCCGCTCCTCCGACGGCAGCGCCGCCTGTCCGACAAATGCTTTGATGCTTGAGCTCGTCATTTGGAGCCGTCACCAGCGGACCCCCCGCAGCAGGAGGTGCGCTTTGTCTGCGAGCCGGTCCTCCGCCGGCAGTGCCGCCTGGCCCAGCACTCTCGAGGGGAGCCAGGTACGTACGTATTGAAGCTTCAGCGCCTTCACAGTGCCGGTAGGACCGCATCTGAAGACATGTTCATGCACACGCTTCCACGCATGCTGCAATTTCCACATGACAGTGAACATTGAAGATTGCGCACCAGCAGCCGGGAGCCGTCGAGCGGTTCCTCCTCGTCCGGCAGCAGCTGCAGCACTGGCGGCGCCGCGGCAAAGGCCAGCGCCGCGTGCATGCGCCGGAAGGGCGTGCGGTCGAAGGCGAAGCGCACGTGGAACAGATCGTCCGCCCCCCGGCGCTTGTGCCTGACGCAGGGCGCAGCAGCGTTGCACAGGGCGTCCAGGGCCTGGCCCGTTTACCTGTCGAGGCGCAACTCCCCAGACGTACAATTTGCAATCTGGCTCCTGTCGTTGCTGGGTGGTGCACAGCTGGCACTGCCCCGCACCCGCTGTGCAGGACATGTCCACATGCTTGTCTGGGCAGCATGATCCCTTTGCTGCCAGTTCCTGCCATCATGTGTGTGCACTCAAGCCTGCAGACGTGCATCATGCCGCGGCGCAGCCTGTCACTAGCAACCTATATCCCAAATCTGCAAATTGAAAGCCGTACCAGAAGGTGGGCGGCGGTGCGAGGATGCAGGTGTCGCCCTCGCTGACCATGAGCACCGTCGCATACTCTGCGGACAAGTCCTTGTCGGAGCGCAGGAACAACGCGTCCCCCGGCAGCAGCGACGGTCGCCCCTGCAGGGGCAGCATCAATGTGGTTCCTCTTTGCCTTGAGCCTGCTGAGCTCCAGGTCAATCCGTGGACATGGCCGGACAGGCAGCCCTGAGCTGGCGCGTGCAGCACACACGGCCGGAATGCGTTGCTCAGAGCCTGACGGATGATGATGCCTGCCGCAGGAATCATGAGGGCTACTTACAGAAGGAAAGCCCGATGGAGCGAGAAAGATTGTTCAGGTGAACCACACCTCCAGGACGCCAGGCGCCTCGAGCAGCAGCAGTTGGGGCCAGGCGCTGCCGTCCACCCGGCGCTGCCAGCCCTGCAGCGACGCCAGGCTGGGGCCGCGGTAGACGCGCGTCTCACCGCCGCCGCCGCCGCCGCCAAGCTCGCCCACCCTGTACTGCAGGCCGCTGTCCGAGAAGGTGGCGCACTGCAGCCTGACGTTGAAGATGTCGTACCTGCGCACACCAGGGGCTAGGTTATGTTTGCTCCTGCTTGCAGCATCATCGAACCACGACCCAATTCGCAGCCACTCAAGGAGCAGCTGGCTGTGAGCACAAACGCAAGCCAAGAGTACAAATGCACCCCTGCTCCAGCGCCCACCATCCACAGCCGCGAGCGGCAGGCTGCTGCGTTTGCGCACACAATTCTAGCACACGTCACGTGCATGCTAGGAATCAGGTTTGCAAGTTGAGATTATGCGCACCGCTTGACATCGGCCTCCATGGTCGCCTCCTCGATGAGCAGCAGCCGCTGCAGCCGCTGCAGGTGCCGCATCGGCGAGGCGTGAGTGCCGCCCCGAAAGCCGTCCTGTATGTGGTCCGCCTGGGAAGCAGAATATAGGAAAGGGTTCGAATATGGAATAGGTGTGCAAGGATGTCTGCGCAAGCATGTCCCTGCGTAGCGCCTCCCAGCATCCGTGTCAGTCTGCTGCTCGTTGCCCCCACCCATGAGACCATGTGCCTTACTGGCAGAGACAGTGCTTTTTCCAGCATTCGATGCAGACGCGTCTCACTGCTGCAGGCCGTGAATTGGTGGCCTCGGGCAGTGCCAGAACTTTTTGTACAAGCCACTGGACCACACTGGACAAGCATGGCAGTTTGTGGTGGATGGCATCTGCGCACTGACCAGGCGGCTGCCGGCGATGCCGCTCTGCGCATACGCCGGCGACGCGGCCTGCGCCGCCTCCTGTCTGCCGCTGGCCCGCCTGGTGTGCTGCGACCTGCGCCAGGCAGGCAGCCTCCGTTCAGTGGCCACCACGGCGATGTGTCCATGCATCGATTCTTGCGCAGTCACCGACAGCCTCCATATGCTCACAGGTGCAATGCAAGGTCCAACGCGGCCACGAATACACAATCGCAGCCACAAGTGCGGGTCGCATTTGAACACGTCTGATGGCAGCACGGCCGCGCCATTGGATAATAAACTCGCCATTGGATAATAAACTGAATGATAACAACAACGACGCACCAGCCGAGCAGGCTGGCGAAGGGCGTCAGCGCAGGGTGGCAGTCGTGCGGCGGCGTGTCAAATAGCGACCGCAGGTGTTGCGCCACGAAGGGCTTGGCGTCCGCGGAGAGCAGGCTGTCAAACTGAGAGACACTGTCCACCAGCGCCACCGTCACCCGCCTGCCTGTGCGTTTGCACAGCAGGCAGTGTTCGTGCCAAGCCCGAGACAGCTGAACTCAGGTGCTCCGACATGACAGGCTTGCTTGTGGCGAGGGCTTGACAACAATGCGCCCTCGACAAACGCCCTCAAAGTAGGTTGTGCGGACGGCCTCTACTGCCTGCCGATGTGAAGCATGCTGGATCGACGTGAGAGAGGCCCAACAGGCTCGTCCGTGCAATTTCGAAGGCACTGGCAATTGAGCGCACTCCTCACCTATGACGGCGGCCGACCAGCCGGGCATGTCCGGCAGGGGGCAGCGGCAGGGCGGCGCGACATTCGCAGCCAACGAGTCCGGCAGCAGTAGCGTGAACAGCACGAATTGTTGGAACACGCCAGCCTTTGGCCTGCAGCACAGCACCCTTCACATCAGTGTGGAGCATCACGTCAGCTCGCTGCAGCCGGTTCCCAGCAAACACGACAAGAAGAAATGACCTGAAGAATCAGGTCAGGGATCAGAAGCAGTCAAAAAGCAGGATGACGGTAAACTCCAAGGGTCTTGGTGCAGAGTTGCCGCAACGCTCGTGGAAGGTCAGGCCAGAAACGCACAGCCGCTCTGTTTCTGCGGAGCAGTCGACGGCGACAGCCACTGTGTACTCGTCTTCTGTCCGGAACAGGACACACAGGTCCCCTGCGCCGGCATGCCCCGCCTGTCCCCGCGCCCCATTCCCGTCGCCAACCTGCAACACACCAACCTTGCAGCTGTAGCTCCTGGGCAATGGCACTGTGTTCTGTCATCCCGAGACAGTATGTACAGCTGCCGGGAAGGCGCAGCAGAGGAGTGTTTCGCAGCGGTTGCATAACGCTACACAGGGGCAAAGGCCCACCTGCGGCTGCCGGGGTGAGCGCGCCGCCAAGCCCGCATCGTCAAAGTAGCTGAAGGTGGCTAGCAGCTGCAATGATGATACTGCATGAAGTTGGTGATCAACACTACACTTTTGGAAGATTCATGTTCAAATCCCACCTGGGGTTGCTGCGCCGACCGCGCCGCCAGCCCCGCATCGTCAAAGTAGCTGAAGGTGCCCGGCAGCGCCGGCGCCACTGCGACGTCGATGAGGTGCAGCCGCAGTTGCGGCGGCGCCTGGCACTTGAGCCAGAACTGGCGCAGGCACATTGCGCCGGGCGCCGCACGCAGCTTCGCCGCCCCCGAAGGGTGCGACCGACCAGGCAGATGCCCGTTGCCGGAGGCCGCCGCAGAAGCGCCGCCCTCCCGCTGCCGCAGACTGTCGGGAGGATTGGCGGCTCGGCGCCGGTCGACAGCATAGCTGCCGCCGCCGCTGGCGCCCGCCGCCGTCGCGTCGGCCTCCGACACCAGCTGCCGCACGCCAAAGTCCACGTCCGCGCTGACCGCCACGCCGCCGGTCGCAGGCAGCAGCAGCGCCGCCAGGCCGTGCTGCAGATTTGATGACGGGGCAGTTAGTAGGAATATGTTTCCGCGCCATGTGTTTCAGTCAGGTTTTCGACGTATCATTGTTTCGACATATCATTATTTCGACATATCCCGTCAGCGTTGCTGCGGTTGACAGTGCATCCCATGGCTCCTCATATGCAGGCGCAGATTCATGCGCAAGGTAATCTGGCGCACAAGCAGGGTTGCCATGCGGCACCTCGCAACCACGACCATAGCCATAGCCATACCACACGCAACCGAAGTTTTGTTTGTTCGGTACCTGCATGGCGGCAGTGTGTAGCCGTGCCAGCCCGCCATCCGCCATCCAGGCGGCGGCCGCCACAGGCATCTGCGAGCGTGCGGCGCTAGGAATGGCGGGGATGACCGGAACCTGGATCACCAGGACAGTGAAATTGCCAATCTGCACACTGCGTTCGAACTGATCTGGTCGACGATCAAATGCTGCAGGTCTTTCTTGCATAGATGCATAGGACATGAGAGTGCAGTCAGTCTTTGCACAAGTTGGCCATTCCTGGTCAGCGGCGCGAGCTGTGCAGCATCGCACCACAGGCGCCGTGAGCGTCTCCGCCCGCGCCAGCAGCTTGGCGTCAGTGCAGGCCTGCAGCAGCGCTGCGCGCACTTCCAACACTGGCACGGCAGGCAGCAGGAAGTCGGTGCGGCCGCCGGGATAGGTGATGTGGTTGCCGCCCGCCAGCCTGACATCCGCCCCGCTGAGGAACTCCTGCAGGACACAGGTTTGCGTTTTGGCTCAGGGTTGCTTGTATTACTGGCTGGTGCTGAGGACTGCCATTATAGAGCTCGAGGTCCAGGCCTGGTGCACGGCTGTATATGTCAGCACAGGCTGTGTCCGCAGGTCGCTTACAGCGCCAACGCAGCGAGCGCCTCTCGGGGTTGCACGAGCTGCTTCAAGACCCTTCACCTGCTGTCGCAACTTCAGGAAGGATGTCGTCAGGCTGGCGAGCTCGCCGACCGGCATGCCGTCGCTGGCGTCTGCAGCATACGCCAGCTGCAGCCAGGGCACGTCAAAGCCCCGGCCCGCGACACTGGCGACGGTGGCAGTGTCGGGGTTCGCCCAGGCGGCGGCCAGCACCAGAGCCTCGGCCGCTGCGCGCATCAACGCCCGCGGAAGGGCCGGGAACTCCACCTGTGCATTTTGGAAGACACGTGGGGGCACAAGGACATGATTTGGATCGGCTGTTTGATGCGATTTGGTAGGGCGTGGTTATAATCAGCTGAGCACTCTAGTGTGCATATAGAAGCCAGCCTTGGCCAGAGACATCCTGGTCATGGAAGAGGAGAGAAAAGGAAGAGGCAGCAGAGCACCTGGACGCGCAATATAATGTTGTCGATCACCTGCGCACAGTTGCGCCAGGGTCAAAAGGGATCGCAACCAGCTTATGTTTCGAGTTCTTCTGGTTGCCTGTGAAAACCTCTTGCCGTGCAACTGCACGCACACGAGACGAAGGAATGGCGTCTGCGACTCAGGATTCCAGCAACTGTGCGCTCACCATGGGGACGTGCTCGGGCGCGCACGACTCGTAACATGCCCTGGCTCTCATTAACCGCCCTGTGGTGCAATGATGAGCTGTAGCATCAGGCAAACCTTTCAGCAGCCAAGCAACAGCCAGTCGGCCTGGAGACATTTTCTCAGCAACAACCTGCAACAACCCGCAAGTCCCATCTCGCAAGCATGCACACACACCTGTCTGCTGCGCGCCCCACTGCTGTGCGGCCAGCTGCTGCGGGGCTGGTCGTTGAGGGCTCCCCGGCTGCAAGGCTTGTGGGCTCCGATGCTGCGCAACGGGCCGCTGCGGGGCTGATCGCTGCGGGCTCCGCAGGTGCACAGCTGGCTGCTGCATGGCTGGCTGCTGCACGACCGGCCGCTGCGGGCTCCGCGGCTGAATGACTGGCTGCTGCGCGGCTGGCCGGTGTGGGCTTGGCGGTTGCACGAATGGCTGCTGCACGGCTGGCCGCTGTGGGGTGGGCGGCTGTGGGCTGCGCTGCTGCAGGCTCTGCTGCTGCACTGGCTGCTGCTCACCCGCAGGCTGCTGAGCCTCCCCAGAGCCCGGCCATCCACTGCCGGGCCGCGCGACGGTCAGCACGCTCGGCCTCTGAGGGGCTGCCGGCTGCGTAGTCGGGGAGGGCGGCGTCTGTGGGTGCTGCAGCGGAGGCCACGCCTGCTGCTGCGGTGGCCGCTGCTGCGGCGGTCGCTGCTGCGGCGGTCGCTGCTGCGGCGTCCGCTGCTGCGGGGTCCGCTGCTGCTGAGGCCGCTGCTGACGTGCAGCCGACGACCCCCATGGGGTGCTGATCGCATGCGCATAGGATCCGGCTGACTTCGGTCGGGGCCGGGCTGCCCGCTTCGGCCGCGGCGCCGCCGGCTTCTGCAGCTGCGGCCCGGTCGGCTGCTGCGGCCGCAGTGACACCTGCGGCAGCTCTTCGCCCGGCGCCTCCGGTTCCGAGCCCGGGATCGCGTCCGGCAGCTGCGGGCTGGCGCGGCCGCCCCCGTGCAGCGCCTCCGCCCCCGGCAGCGGCTGCAGGCCTAAATCCTGCTGCCGCTGGTCGCCGGCGCTCGAGGCACATCTGTCAGCGGTGCCGAAGCGCGCCATGGGGCGCAGCGCCTGCGGCGACGCCAGGCCCAGCGGCAGCGGTCCCGGCTCGGAGCGCGGGAAGCACTGGCGCATGCTGGCGGGCGGCGCCGTGCCGTCTGCAAAGCAGGGGCGCATGCGTGAATGGTCTGTGTGTGTATCTGATTTGCCGTGCAGCATGCGCCATCTGTGTTTCAGTGCAGACGGGCTGTAGTGACGCGGAGCACACAGGTGTCATGGTGACAGCCATCGCGAGTTCGCTTGGTCCGACTTGCCCACCTGGCATAGCCTCATGTAATGGCTGCGACCGCACACTGCTGGCAGACTGCGCGCGCCGTGTGTGCACTTCGCGAACCCTATTGGAGACCGCGTCCGACATCGCAGCAGAGCGCTCAATCACATGTAAAGTGAGGCAGATGCTGCGGCGACCTCTGCAGAACTACTTGCCAGTCAGCTGTTGTCACAACCCGCACTGGTCCACATTTGGCACACTGCTTGACAAAGTACGTCACAACGATCAAGAATTGGTCTGCATTGCACCAAAAAGATCTGCGTTCGCTGGTCGTACAGCCAGACTGGTCATCTGACGAAGGATAGAGCGGAGCATGCAAAGCTCGAGCAAACCACATCGGACAACTATCTGCGGACGCGCTGCCAATCAGCTTGCCCTTGACAGACGTTTTCGCACGATTCTCTGATGGGTGATTTGCTGTGCACTGTGACTCTTAGCAAATGATCGCTCGACAAACACCTGGGATAACGGCGGTTTTGTCTGCTCAAATATTCGGCGGCAGGGCAAGTGGCTTCGCAAGCGAGAACGTGAATCACTGTGCAAGCCGGGCGTGGGTGTCGGAAGTTGTCAATTTGCTGGTATCTTGAACAACCTGGAAAGGACCGTGTGCTTCCAAGTTCGACAGGCCAAGGTGAACCAGTCCCGAGGCAGGCCTCTCGCTACGATGCTGCTAATGCCGAAGTGCGCAGCTACTACTTCTGCCACAGTCACAGCGCACCCGAAACTCGGGGCTTGCCTGAAACCAACCGGTGATCACCACGCGATGCACTACTGTGCTGGCCAGAAAACTGATCTAGGTGCTCGCTGCCATGCGCTTGCTGCGTGCAAGCGCGGTGTATGCGAGGTCGGTGCGTGCACCTAGTCCAGAGACCGAGAGGAGATGACGCCCGGAGACGCCTTCACCTCCGGCTGGGGTCTCGACACGCCCAGCGTCCTCAGCCTGCGTGCGGGAGGAGCGGCGGGCAGTCAGCAACAACCTGTCAGTCGCATGGGCAGCGGCTCACCGCCAGAGTTTTGGCACAGCAGCGGCGCGACTGGCCTGTGCGCACAAGACAGTCTGCCTGATGTCTGCGGACCCACTGGTCTTCAGGCGCGAGTTGCACATCGATGAGTCACGTTGTGCAATCAACACCGCAGCTGGCAGGGCAGCCAGGCGCACTGCCAGGAGCCTGCAGCTTGATGATGCCGGCGGCAGTCTGCCGCAGGCTGGGAGGCAGACGAACAAAAACAGGCCAATAAATGTATCACAACACTAGAACACGACACCAGAACGTGAAGGTGCACCGCAGGGCCTGCAGCTTGATGAAGCCGGCGGCGTCGGTCTGGTCGTAGGCGCCCGCGTCGTCCTCGAATGACGAAAGCTGCTGGTTGTACAGGCTGTACGGGCTCTTGCGGCCCACCACGATGACGTTGCCCTGCCGTGGCACACAATTCAGAGTTCAGCAACGAGGCATGACCGGGGGACTGCAGTGCAGGCGAGCATGGCATACAAGTCACATGGCCCTGCGCAGTGCGCATCATCCCCCCGCACTGCGCCAGGAGATATCACAAATACTATAAAAATCGCAGAGGCATCTCAGTTACCATGTTCGATCACCATGTCCAAACAGCATTCACGATGTCACCGTGAGGCATGCAGGCATACCTTGTACAGCTTCAGGCGCACGGTGCCGGTGACAAACTCCTGCGTCTTGTCAATGGCGGCCTGCAGCGCCAGCCGCTCCGGGCTGTACCAGAAGCCGTTGTACAGCAGCTCTGCATACTTCGGCATCAGCTCGTCCTGTGGTGTCATGGCTGAGCGTTTAGGATTTCAATTCAACTCATTTGGGGCAACAAATTCAAGCAGAAAACTCCGCCGGCATCGAGCGGTCAAACCTATCTTTCTTCATCTTCAGGTGTGCTTGAGTTCGAATGTATGCAATTGATACATAAGCGTATTGTCCACCTTCAGGTGGGCCTCGCCGCGGTCGAGGGTGATGGACTCGATGGCGCGGTGCACCTCCAGCAGCACCGTGCTGATCGCCTTATTAATTTAAGCAAAAGAACAAATCTAATGGGTTTCATTCACCTTCAGGTACGCCCCGCCGCGGTCGAGGGTGATGGACTCGATGGCGCGCTTCGTGCACTTTGTGTGATAAAGATCAACATTTACAATCGAGACTTTTGCTTACCTTCAGGTGCGCCTCTCCGCGGTCGAGGGTGATGGACTCGATGGCGCGGTGCGCCTCCAGCAGCACCGTGCCGCCGGGCGTCTCGTACACGCCGCGCGACTTCATGCCCACGAACCGGCTCTCCACAATGTCGATGCGCCCGATGCCTGGTCGGCAGCAGCACTCCTTGCAAGGACTTGTATTGTTTTTGTTTCGTAAGCTTGTGTGAGCCGCTGCCATGGCGAGGCGTCGTCGTCCAATCAATGCAATGGGTCTATGCGCCTCTTTGATATCACCAGGGACGTCAGGCTGCGTCAAAATGCAGGTTGGCGCACCATTGTTGCCGCCGAGCTTGTTGAGCTCCGTCAGCAGCGTCGCCGGCGACATCCGGATGCCGTCGATGGCGACGGGGTCACCCTGCATTGACGCCGACCAGAGTTCGCTCCAGAGGCTGTTGAGGCACTGAGGCAGGCACCTAGCTAGGGGCAGGCGCTAAATCGCTGATGCCTCCTCGCAACTCTTCTGGCAGCGCCGTGGGCAGGACTGCAACCGGTCGACGTCCACTTGCCGTGCGGAACAGCACGGCATAACACCCAGGGCAGAATCCCTGTTCTCACTGCTCGACTGCGATCAATATGTGGGTAAGTTTTCGGCCTTCAGCTTGACACCACCCACGGGGTGTCAGGCGCTCCCACTAGGCATCAGCATCAATTGCATATCATGTAGATCAAGAGGAGGGCACCTTCTCGAACTCCAGCTCGACATAGGTGGCCTTGTCGGGCGCCTTCTCGGGCGACACCGAGCGCGTGAACATGCTCTCCTTGGGCTCCACCCACGGGTCCTCCAGCGCGTTGCTGCGCACAACACATCAGCCCTTTGGTCAGCTTTGAAGGCCCACCATCTCCTGGCCACTATCATTTGTGAGATCGCTGCCATCATCAGAAAGCGCACTGCAGCCAAAATAAATCCCAGACACAGGCGGCGTCCCTTCGGGTCCTCATGACGCCCAGAACACCAGATCCTAGAATGTCAAGCTTGAGTTGTATGATGTGAGAGCGCCCAGAAGGTAGAGGGTTCAGTGTGTACCCCTCGTAGGAGATGTGCAGCAGGTTGGCGTCCATGGAGAAGGGCGGCTCGCCGCGCTTGGCGGCGGGCACCGGGATGCTGTTGGCCTCGGCGTACTCGATGAGCTTGGTGCGCGACAGCAGGTCCCACTCCCGCCAGGGCGCAATGACCTTGATGTCCGGGTTCAGGCCGTAGTACCTGCGCGGGGTGGTGTAAGCAGGGTTTAGGGGCCACAAACAGAAGGCTCCCTAGATTGTTCAGCAGCGCCTCTGCTGAACAGCGAGGTGTTCTGACATGGCATCCATGCAGTTGCGACACCCATGGAGTCGGGCGCATGTTGCGGTTCTTAGTCCCGGCAAGCAATGCGTTTTGGCGGCGAAGCGCATGCAGCTTGCAAGGGCGTGGCCAGCCTGCACCATAGCACCATAGCCAGTCGGCATAAATCCGATTAGAACACCGGAATTTTGAGTTCAGGGGGGCTCAGAGCAGTCACTCACCCGAGCTCGAACCGGACCTGGTCGTTGCCCTTGCCGGTCGCGCCGTGCGACACGGCATCGGCGCCGGTCTCGCGCGCAATCTCGATCTGCCGCTTTGCGATGAGCGGCCGCGCGATTGACGTGCCCAGTAGGTAGATGCCCTCGTACTTCGAGTTCGCCCTAGACAGCAAGTGGGTGCGCATTTGACAGGCTGACCTTCCCTATCTGTTTGGACAGTGCTGAACGGTGGCAGTGCAGACAGCATTGCGTCCGGCAGGGTGCAGCAGCGCACTGCTGCATTCCCACCTTGCCCAGCAAACCGGTGGCCGAGCCACAAAAGTAGCAAATGCAAATTCTACAGGTTCTGCTTGTGCGCACCTGAACATGGGGAACACAAAGTCGCGCACGAACTCCTCGCGCAGGTCGTCGATGTAGATTTCCTTCACGCCAAACTGCTCCGCCTTGCCGCGCACCGGCGCCAGCTCCTCGCCCTACACCAGGCACCCTGCCGGTGTTCATTGCGGTGCACAGATGCCATTCTGGTGTGCAGCACGGCGTCCACCAGTGCAATGCAAGACGATTGGCTGTGGTGCACATCTGCCGCCGGCAGTTGTGACTAGCAAGCTGCTGCACCGACTCGTTGATGACGCATTGTGATGTGCACCAGCGCTCGCATGACTCCCAGCGCACACACCTGCGCTGACGATTGCTTGCATCACACAAGTAGGAGAGGAGTGGCACCTGGCCCAGGTCAGCCGTGAAGGTGACGACCTCGCAGTCGTAGGTGTCCTGCAGCCACTTCAGGATGACAGATGTGTCCAGGCCACCCGAGTACGCCAGCACCACCTGTGGAGCAGTACTCAAGAATACACATACAGAGAAGGAGGCTCAACGCAACAGTCACGGCATAGTTTGCAGCGCACAGCACCCCCATGCAGCTTCACACCACAAAGCCTGACGATCGAGTGTGATTGGTGACGGTACCTGACAAAAAAAATCATCACACCACACCTTGTTGGTGCAACACTTGTCCATGATCCAAAAAGCAGGTCATGATACCCCATCCATACCACACCTTTTTGATAGAGCGCTTGTCCAGCTTGCGGGCCGCCACGCGGACAGAGCGCGGCCGCGCCGACGCAGGCACCCGCGCCGCCGGACGGCAGGGCGCCGGCAGCGCCGCACCGCGCAGCGCGCCCCTCTGCGTCATCAGGCCCGGCATATTTCTGCGGGCACCTGCGCGGCGAGAGAGCGGCATGTTGGCGGCACGCTGTTGTGCGGCAGGCTCCCACCAGGACTCATTCGTCTCCATGATCTTGTGCAGATGGGAAGCCAGATTTCCAGGCCCTGATAGCGTCCTTGCAAAGCCAGCATGTTCTGTTATCTCTAGGTGCTGCTGCCGCTGGCTTGCCGTCGGCATAGTGACCGACTTTCTGTCCTGTCAACATAGCGGGTGGGGCAGCAGCCGGGGGTGCATCTAGCGCGTGCACAAGCACGGGCACAAGCATGATATCAGATTGCCAGCGTGATTTGCATGTCCCGATCAGCTGAATGAGCTGCGGCTGCCATGCAAGTGCGCCGCTTGGGAAACTATCTCTGTTCTGAGCGTGCTGCAGCTCATGCATCTGCTGCAGTACATCCTGAGTCAATGATTGCAAACCAAGAACGATTGTTTTCCTGGCGATCTGCCCGGAGGAGCAGCTGCGTGATCAACTTAGGGTTGGTTGTACAGAGAGTGCTGTGCCGCGAGATCTGACATGCATGCTCGATGTGCACCTGGGAATATGTTTGCATGTCGCATTTGAATCAAATGGGTGTGCGATCGCGGTAATCCACCCACCTGAACAACGCTTCTCACGTGCTGCGATGAAGTGCCGGCGCTACGTGGAGACTAGAGCTGTGCAGACCCAGCCGCTTGACCACAGTTGCGATCGTTGCTGTTCAGATGCAAGAAGTTCAACACTTACTGCGGCGATCGTTGCTGCGCTGAGGCACCGACCACGATCAGGTGCCAGGGACAGCAGAATGCAGCAGTTGGGGGATGGCGGCTACTTCTCTGCTTCCTGGCTCCGCATGCAAGGAGCAGCACGGTGGTGGCACAAGCAATCTTTGTAACCCAATGCAGGTTCACATGGTGTTACACGTCACGTCTGCATCCCTTGATCACGCAGCATCTGAGCGTCGCCCATCGATTGACTTGCTTGCGACGCCGCCAGGCAGAACCCTGGCTGCGGCCGCGGACGAACATATCACAGCTCTGCAAGCGTCCTTGTGCAGCAACAACACTTGTGTTACATATTCCTGCAGTTCGGCTACATCCTTCTACTTCTGCAACCACTGAGCTGACTAGGTGCTGGTTTGGCCCAGCGCTGGCGCCGGCGCCGCTGAAGTCGGAACCCCCATCACGGCGGACAGCGTGTCCTGCAGCCGGTTGACGAAGGACTCGAACGCCCCCGCGGTGGACCTCAAAAGGTCCTGCAGCTCCGCGGCGTCGGCTGCCAGGTTCGACGACTGGTGTTCCGCGGAGGGCGCTGTCGCCGGCGCCGCCGCGGAAGGAGCCGGCGCCTGAACTAGCGGCGCCTACTGGGCTCCAGAAACAGGAGCCTCAGTCCGGAGTTCGCTATATTATGGTACGAACTCCGCGCCATCGTGGACTGCGGATGCGCTTGCGCACATGCGCTGAGCCGAATTTGTGGCAGCGCACAGCGGCTGTCATTCTGCGCCGCAGCCGCACTGCGTTGTGCATGACTCGTGCAGAATGCGTGCGTGCGTGCCGATTCCGAGTGCCGATTTGCAGCTTGACGGTGCTTTTCTCTGCAATGCTTCAGCCAAATAGAACAGCGAGCAGGAGCAGTACTTGGATTTGGAGAAGCTTGCGGGTGGCCGCAGCGGCGGCTGCTGACGAGGCGCCGGCGGCAGGCGGCGTGTTGAGCGGAAGGGTGGTGTCAGCAATCTCGGAGATCCACCCTGTGCATAAAAATCACGAACATGACCTGAGGAATGTGTCCGGAATGCAATTTTGCATCATCACACAGCACACATGCAGCCGCTGCCTTCTCGCGCAGCATGAAGTGACATGACACCAGCGGCCAGCAGGAAAGGAGCAGGGTGCGTGCCTGCGAGGTTGAGCTGCAGCTGGGTCGACAGAATCTGCAAACACACAAAGGCAAGTCACGATGGGCAGATGATATCTTAAGTATAAGCGTGATCAGCTGGATGGCGGCGACACTTACAATCAGCATTGTGGACTGAGCGGAAGGGGCAGCTGGCATGCCTGCAGGCCCGCGAGGGTGTGCTCGCTGATGACGGAGATGGGGTCGCTGGTCACCGTCGCAGGAGGACTGCCGCTGACGGCGGCCTGCAGCACATCCATTCACAGTAGCGCCGGACCACATGCGTCTCGGCGGCGTGCCAGTAGAGTATTGGCGACGATGGCGGCAGCATGCATACTGCCGAAGTCAGCCACAGGTACGATGCCACACAAGTGTTCATGCGGGATGATGGTCAAGGCATTTGTTGTTTCAACACGTTGCCAGTTACAGCTTTTGCAAAAATGTGATGCTTAGCGCTTGTAACGCACCGACGCGGCTGTGGATCCAGACGACGACTTGGACGGCTTCGACGGCTTGTTCGATAGCATCATGCGCCCTGAATTCGTCGCGTGTACCAATTCAGACTTTGTGATGCGCTTGTTCATGGACGCACATGCCGCATATGCGTGCGCATATGCATGCATGGGTGCATCGCTCCAACGAGTTGGGGCTGGCTCCAGCCAGGCAGGCCAAAAAACCCTGCGCGCGCGCTTCAGACATTACTAGCTCGCCTGTGAAGGAAGATGCCTCGATGGCCGGCGCCAGGCAGGCGGCCAGGAGCAGACCGAATGTGAGAGCCGAAAACGCCTTCATGTTGACCTGCGTGCCGTTTCGTCAGAGAGAAGCTCGCGCCTGCCTGCTGCCTCGGTAGTCGACGGGCACGTCTAAAACAGAACCTTGACTTGCTTTCGTCGCGGCAGATGCGGGGCTGCGGGCGGCCGCTGCACGGTTTCGCGGTCCCAAACCACCGTTTCGATCCGCCGAGATTTCCGCCAGGCAGGATTAGCCCACTAGCGACCCAACAACAACGTTAGTGTCACGTGCCTGCCAGATCTCAGCGTTCGGTCAATTGCCCTCCGGCGCACTGGCAGTGGCCGAACACGTTGAATCAGACCCGCAGAATGTGACGGAATCTATGGAGTAAGGCTTGGACGCGGCTGCATCGCTGACAGTGGCGTGCGTTACGAAGATTTCGCGCTTGTCGGACAGAAGGGCCAGAGGGTACAACACCGCACACACGCAGCTGCGAGTAGGATCGGAATAAAGCTTTGTCTTTGTGAAGCTTGTCTCGGCACTTGCGATGCAGCAGTGATCGGCTGCACCTGACGCAGTGACTTTCGTGAAGTCGGTCCCAAAACGCACACAGGTAGGTACTAGGGGTTGCAGCCATGGCGGACTTGGCATCCTGCACTCCGCGGACATTTGAGGCGCTGCTCATGCTTCCATCTCCCGGCGACGGCGCCGCGTTGCTCGGCCTGCCCGCGGGCAACCTCCCGCGCGCGCCTCACTCCGGAAGCCAGGCCCAGCCGCTGAACGCGCTGCAGACGCCGGACACGGCGGAGCTGAACTTCAGCATAACAGAGGAGGAGCTTGACTGGCTGGCATCGCTGACGGACGACGGCGGTCTTGCGGTGGCAGCCGAGGCAGCGACGCTGACAACCTTGCCGGCAGTCAGCCACTCAGCAGAGGCACCAGCGGCTGCGTCGCAGCCGCAGCTGCTGGACCAGCAGCTCCTGCATTCGGCGCCGCCACTGCACCGGGCAGCGACGGCACCGATCGCGCTGGATTGCTGGGCGGCGGCTGCAGCCTTCACCGGCGGTGAGCATGGATTGCGAAACACTAGCAGGCAGTGATGGCTACATACAGAAGGCAATGTGCATTGCTGGATCTTGTAACCTGCCACGTTCATTGCCGTCAATCTTTGGTACGCTGCTGAACATGCGTTGGGGCACCTGCCTGGTAGGCACAGCAGCAGCGGCGGGCACGGCACAGCTGCCATTGTTGGCACATCCTCAGGACCGACAGGTCCCGGAGGAGGTCCAGCTCTGGAACGGCGAGTCGTCGATTCATTCAGGTGAGCCCTGCAATGCATGACGATGGACCTGCGTGTGCTGCGCCTCCAGCCGCATCGAGGGCGGCACCCCAGCCTGCACCCCAGGCTCGTGAAAAGCAGCCTTCGCAGCCGAGGCCGAGAGGAAGCCTGTGCCGCAGTCCATACGCTGCCCTTTCGACCCTGACGCAGAAGCTCTTTGATTGCAGCGCCGTCTCTGGATGCGCCCGGCACGCCAGGCAGCTCAGGGCAGAGCCGCCGCCAGCATCGAGGGCGGCATTCGCCGTCGGCGGCGCTCCGGGTCACGAAGAAGCGCGGCCCCCGACCCGCCCTGAAGAGCGCCTTCCAGCGAGACATTGAGGTGCATAGCAGATTGTCGAACATTGCTGTCGCTGCTGAGATGCAATCGGATTTGCTTTAGCAAAGGCACATCGTGCCTTCTCTGTCGGCATGTCGGTAGTTGTCGCCGTGTCCACAGCTCTTCACCCAGCGGGTCCGGATGGAGGAGGCAGCCAAAGCGCAGGCGCTGCAGCCACCGCAGGCAGACGGCGTGACCCAACAGGAAGCGCAGCAACAGCCCCATCAGCAGTCCCAGCAGCAGGAGGCTGGGCCTGAAGGCGCATCACAGCAGCTGGCCGCAAGCGATTGCGCGGAAGCCGGCACCCCGCAATGTGCGGCGGCAGCAGCGGCGGCGGCGGCGGCGGCGGCGGCAACACAGCAGCCTGGCGCCCCGCTGCTGCCGCTGATTGCAGCCACAGCAGCACCGGCAGGCGGCCTGGATTACGCTATGAGTGGCGGCATGCCGCTATGGGACTTGCAGCCGCAACTCAGTCCAGCGGTGGACCCATGCGCACGCACGCCTGCATCGGAAGCGTTGCAGCGATCGCCGCCTGACGCAGTGGAAGTGCAAGTACAAATTGTGATGCTCTGAATCATGCGGCACGCGGGCCACATTGGTCCACATTCAAATTTTGGGCGAAATGTGTCAGAACGAAGTGACATTATTTGGTTTTTCATGCCGGTGGGCGTGCTGGTTCTGCGGGACTCTCGTGTGTAGTGGGGTAGGTATGCACTATTGATGCTCCAAGTCGTTACCATTCCAAGATGTAAATCGTTCAATGGTTATTCAAACTGCCACACTGCAGTCACGCTGCGGACGAAACAAATGCCAGAATCGCTGCATTACGCATGAAAGCTGCCCAATTCGCGGAAGCTGAGACACATCGTTCGGGCCTAAAATTTTCAACGCAGAGAAAGTCAGAGGCGCGGCGACCAAAACTCTGTGGCGTTCCGCCGGCCGCCACCGAAGCACGCGCAACATGCTGCGACGCCGGCCGGCAGAACGCGTTCAAAATTCCTGTTTGTCTTGTATCAGCCACCTCGCGTGCCAGGTGGGGCGGGTACGGCCGTGTGCATGTAAGCACAGCGGTGGGCCGGCCCCGCGAGGGGCATCATGACCAGACTGCATGGAAAGCAGTACGTGTGGAAATGGCAGGTAGAAGAGCGGCTGAGGTATGAGGCCAGCTCTGATCATGAAGAGCTGTGTGGGTTGGGCTGGGGGGTAAGAATGCCGTCGCGCTGCCGCAAAGCTCGAGGGTTCATATAGTTTTGGTGCATGGCCGCCGCCGCCGCCGCCGCCGCATGGCGTAGCAGTGCTGGCGGCTGCAACATTGAGCTGTGGCACCAGCCGGGTGGCGGAGCGGGCCGGCGTAAGGCGCCTACATAAGAGTCAGGAGCTGCGCGGCCGGTAATCCAACGACGCTCTCTGCGGGAAGCCCAGTTTTGCCTTGACACGGAAGAAAGAAGGGCTGCCTACGAGGACGGCCCTTCCTGCTGTTCCTGCCACTGCTGGCCACCGCGGGGGCCCGTCGCGGGGCGCTGCTGACTGTAGTAGCCGCCGCCAGACATGAAGGAGGCGGGACCGGCGCCAAAGCCGCTGGCGTTGCCGGGGTAGCCCTGCTGCTGCCCGCCGCCCGGCATCGGCGGCAGTCCCATGGGGCTGCCATAGCCGACACCGCCGCCGCCGCCAAGCATCAGCATCTGCGATGCGCCGCCGCCGCCACCGCCGCCGCCCAGCTGCATGGCCGCCAGGCTGGCGCCCAGGGAGCCGATGTCTGCGGGCGAGCCGACGCCGACCCCGGCGCCGGCGCTGCCGCCGCCGGGGTGCCCCATCGTGTGCTGCGGCATCCCGCCACCGAAGCTGCCGCCGCCGCCGCCACCGCGCCGCCCGCCGGCGGCCAGCTGCTGCTGCCACTCCCGCTGCTGCGCCTGCTGCTGCACCTGCTGCTGCTGCATGAGCAGCATGCCGTACGACTGCTGCGCCGCCGCCTGCTGCGGCATCACCTGCTGCGGGGACGGCGCGCCCGAGCCGTACAGCTGGCTCTGTTGGTAGCCGCCCGCCGACAGGCCCTGCAGCTGCGTCATCGTGGGCATCATCATGTGCGTGCCTGCACATGAGAAGTCACCACGGCGTCAGCACATCCGTCAGCAGCCAGAAACATGCAGGCCTCTGCTGACATTGGAAGCAGTAAAGCGCAAGCGAGCTGGCCTTGCGCTACAACGCTGCTTCAGGCCTACACCATGCAGACGTTGCAGTTGCCAGGCAGGTGCTGCGCTGCACAGATGGGCCGGACTGGTTGTAATTCATCCCTCAGGCCATGAACGTTTGGAAGGGAGGAACTTCATCACATCATGCCCAAGCAGGCCCGTTGGAGATGCGCACGCATGGACGGGTGCATCATGCCGGGCGCCTGGCAGACGACCATGCCGCCGCCGGGCAGCTGCTGCAGGCTGTAACCAGCGGCGGCGGCGGCCGTCATCATCGGCGCCGCCGCCATGGCGGCGGTGGCGGCCGCGGCGGCGCGCGCCTGAAGGCGGCCCCACGACAGCCGCAGCACCTTGCCGCCCAGCTGCAGCCCGTTCAGCCCTGCAACAACATGCAGCACTCGCTTTCGGTGATCTGTGTCTGTCAGACAGTGCAATGTGAGAGCAGCTGATGATGCACAACGATAACTGCTCGTAGCAGACGTGAAGATGGGGAGGCGGCGACGTTCGCGACTGCTTATGGACTGTTTATTTGACCAGCACACCCAGTATGGCCATCACGGCGTCGCTGTGGTGCTGGTACTGCGCGAAGCCGTAGCAGTTCTTCCGGAAGACACGCATGTCGAGCAGCGCTCCAAACTGCTCGAGGTACTCCTGCAGCGCACCACGCCCAATGTCAGATTCAGCTTTCCCAAATCGGCAGCTGTGGAAGGTGGATATGCGCTGCAGCTACTATGTATGCCGAGCCACAGTTCTGAACCAAGATGTAATGCCGCACCCGCAGGTCATCGTCCGTCACTTCAGGGGAAATGCTGCCGATGTACACGTTTGCGTTCAGCGGATCCGCCTGCAAACACACACAAGCTCAGGTGGTCAACAGCTAACACAATCGCTGTTTGGTCTGCGCAAATCTGCATGCACAGCAGGAGCCATGCGGACGCTGGCAGACGGGACGAGCCGCTTGGCAATGGCTGCCGCATGCCAGGGGCGCTTGCCAAAAGAGCAGCGGCAAACAGCTGCAGATAGCGTGCCTGGTCCACGGTGGTGTAGTCGATGCTCTGCATGGCGTCCTTCTTGTGGTGCGCCCAGCCGCAGCGCACCGCGCGGCTGCCGATCTTGGCGCCGCTGAGCTGCGACATGGCGGTCTCCGCATCCGTCTTGGTGTAGAACGAGGCAAAGCCGTAGCCCTTGGACCTGCAGGCGCCGCTGAGTCACAATATACATCAGAGTTGGTTGCAAAATAGCCATGAATAGGGCCAGCGCGTGGTGGCAGTGCACGCTGCGTCATCACAAACGCCATGCGGGGAAGTGCGCTGCTGAATATCAAGAACTCTGAAGTGTGCGCCCTCGAGCGCAGCCAACGAAGTCATAGACTCACATGCTGGTGCAACACAGCTGACCAGCATCACATGGTCGAGATCACAACACGTGGCTGCCATACAATATACGTTCTCTTGGAAGACGGACGCACCGGCCGGTGGTGAGGTCCCAAACAACGCGTGCGTCAGAGCAGCCGCCCAGCGGCTGCACCGCGGCCAGCAGCATGGCGTCATCCACCTGCAAGGAGTAGCGGTTCGAGGTTTTCTGGCGGAGCACATACGTGCAGATGCACCAGCCGCTGGCGCTTGTCGGTCGTAGAGCGTGCGCGGAATGCTTGTCGGGGTGAGAGCACTGTGCGGCATCAGATGCGGCGTTGCAGGAAGCAGAGTTCGAGGTTCGTTCGGCGTTACCTCGGCGGCCAGGTCGCCGACGAAGATGTGGAAGTGGTTGGAGGTGTCCGGGCGGGTGTCGCGCTGCGACGCCCAGTTGACGCGCACCTCCTGTCCGTACAGCACCCGCCGGTCAATGGACTGCAGCGCCAGCGCCGCGCATCTGCAGCAGGGAATGGAGCCAGCACGATGAGAAGCCGCTTGTTCAGGCAGGCGCTGGCCTGCAGGTGCTACAAATGGACAACAGTGGACAGCGCTGCGGCTTTAAGGCAATGGCAGCGCCGCAACTTGATTTCCGCCAACGCTCGGGCAAGGCAGCAGCACAGCATCACAGCAGCCGCTCAGCCAGCATATGAAGGTGAGTCATGCTTTGCACTGTGTTCACCTTGGATCGTAGTACGTCACGAAGCCGTAACCGGCGCTGAGGCTGGTGAGCTTATCGCGTATGACCTTCACCTCCTGCACGGCGCCGAGCGTGGAAAAGATCTCCAGCAGCATGGCCTCGTTGACGGACGGGTGCAGCTTGCCGATGTACAGAGAACGCGAGGCCTCGGGGCGGCCCGACGCCGCAGGCGCCGGAGGCGGCGCCAGCGCCGCCTCTGCTGCCTCCGCTGGCCGCGTCGCCATGGTCGCAGAGGTCGCCGGCCCGGCGTCTTCGTCGTGGCGCGGCTGCGACGGCTCCGCGCCGCCGGAGCCGCGGGCGGGCAGCGGAGGCTGCCCCACGTCGTGCGACATGGCTCCCAGCGAACGTGAAGTATGTGTCGATGGCCCGCGGATCTGCTGGAAGTGCCGCCGAATCAGTCGCGACGCGCCGCCTGGTCAGGCGTGGACTGTCACAATGGTCTGAAATCTCGCTGAGGGTCCTTAGCCGCTGCGTAGAGGCTCAGCGCCGGCAGTGCACTTGGGCCGATGAAGGCCTCAGTGGACACGTCCGCCGCCCTGCGAGCATGTCGAGTGGGGGTCATCACCGGCGATACGCTGTAATCCTGGCACCTTGTGGCTTCTCGCAGCTGATCTAAAGCCTCGCTGGCGTCGCAGCCTGCCGACGGTGGGCGACCGAGGCCACGTGATGACTGCCACCTCGACTGCCTTGCGCGCGCAACTCAGGCATGCGAGGTTCCGCTGGCTGACGAAGGTCAGCAGCCGGTCACCTGAGCATGCTACGAGACAGTGCTGTGGCAGTATCATACTCATCATGTCAGTCTGGCCGCCCCCCGTGACGACGGACGTCAGCAAAAGTATTGCCGAACTGCCGTGCGTCAGGGGCTAGTTGTCCTGCGTGTTACCTCTAGGCCCTACCTGATGGACGATGGTAGACATGACGGTGCGGCTCTGGCTGACATCTCAGTCCCACAGCCTATTGCGCAGCTCATCTGGTGCCGAGATGGGAGCGCATATGTTCCTGTAATTTGCGGGCAAGGCAAAACAGGCACTTGCGATCTATCGGCCCTCATGAGCAACAGTGCAGCAAAAGCGTGGCTGCCGGTCGTAGCGAGAACATAAAAATCCTGAGACACCTAGCAAACCCGAATGGGTGCGCTGAGGCTGTTGGCAGTCCTGTGAGGTGGGGGTCCGAACTGGTAACACTTCAGTAACACCAGTAACATGGCTGACCCTTGCTTCTTCCTTTTGGAGTGTCCAGAGCCACGCACGCATGCAGACGCCTCCTGAACATTTCCAGCATGCCAAAGATGGAGATGGACGGGCCAGCCGCCCGAAAAGATGCCGCACTCAGGATTTGCTGGCCAGCAGTTGTCTAGCAATCCAAGCAAGAAGGTGGCGCGGGTGAAAGAGAGCGAGACGCACCAGTGCACAACTCAGCAAACTGTTGAAGGCTGATGAGTAGCGCGACAATTCTATGCTCCGCCCGCGGCTCGCTTGCCGTCTACTGTGCCTGTTCCGTGTACTCAGGTGCAGCCTTCGGGGCTTGCTGGCTCTTCCCGAAACGAAGGAAGAAGCGGCACGAACCAAGAAACTGACAAAGGAACAAGGAAGGATGCCGTGCTGATGCGAAGTGGGCGTGAAATTGACGTTGCTGCTGGCGTGCTGACGCCTCATGACTACTGCAGATCATCAATCGTTTACGAAAGGCACTTGACGACTGCCTGACCTGTTGTACCGCAGGTACTGCTGAACTTCCTGCGTCCTCAAATTTAAAGACTCCACAGACACCCACAAATATATGCTGTGCGCGTGGGGAGCAGTCCGCGAATGCCCCACTTGCCCGCGGCGGGTGTGGCAGCCAGGTCCGAGGCCGCGCTGCGCCTACCGGTCAGTAGGCGTAGCTTGAATATCTGCAGTCAAGTGGAACAGCATGCGCTGATAAGCCGTGCATGTGACAAAGGGACGCAAATTCCGTTTTCCATTGCACGAATCTGCAATGCAAGGCCCGTGCATCATGACACATCATGACATATCTGTGCACTCGCCTGTAGCCAAACCGCTCATAGATCTCGTCGCAGTGCGGCAGCTGCATGTTGCGCGCCTTTTCCCTGTTGCCGAAGCGGGAAGCGCGTGCCTGGTCCACCTTTTCCCTGCACACGTCGAACGTCAAACCCTCACAGCACGTTTTCAGATGTGCCGTGCCATCAATACACGATTCTTATGCAACTCACAAAAGCGCTGGCGCTGGCCAGATGCGCCGCAAATAAATCTCTCACCTGTGGCAAAACCTCTCCAGCCGGTCCTTATACTCAACTTCTATAGTCTGCGGTGACACAGAATGGCATGAACGTCAGTGGCACAGTGTCACCGGTGGTGCGCGGAGTCAGTCCAGGGTAGGTGCACCGCGCTGCAGAGGGTATAGGACACAGCAGCATGACTACGTGATCTCTAGAGCTACCAATGAACTCTGATCTGCTTCCGAGTTGCTCGAGCAGCATATTCCAACAGCACGCAGCAGGAAGCTGGCCTGCTGCTACCATGGCGAGGACCAATCGCCTGATGTCAGGGCTTTCGAAGGCGACAGCAGCGTGTCACTGAAAAGTGTCAGATTTCAGCGCCTCTATGGCTCACCCGTTCTAGCTGCAGGCGGCTGCTGGAGCCCTTGGGGTAGGTGCGCACAAAATCGTGGCCCGCCTTGGCGAAGAAGGGCACGTTGTAGCGCTGCGTGGCTAAGGCCTCTGTGTAGTCGCCCTTCTGGTCCAGGCTCACCGCCTGTGCGCAAGCGTCAAGGTCGCCGTCAATAGCTTGGTGTGAATTCTTGTTCTTGTCGGTGCGGATCTCTGCTGAGGGCGGGCTGATGATGCAACAACACCAAGCAGTAGGGCCTCGCATTCGGCAGAGCCTCAGCATCCAGCCAGCAGCAAGGCCTGGTCAACGGTGAACTGTGGGCTGCGGACAAGTGGTAGGGGCCAGCAGCTCTCAGCGTTTGGCGCAGCCAGCGCACTGGCTCAGACTGTGTGGACATGAAGGTGAAGGCGATGAGGATGAGGATGGGGACGAAGTGCAGCAGCTGCGCGTAGGGGCTGGCCGCCGGCTGCGGTTGCCCCGGCCGCTGCGGAGGGCGCGGCCCGAAAGGGCCCCCGAAGTTTGTGTACACCCGCGTCCTGCAGCGAGGGGCGAGACGCCTATAAAATCTTTGGTGGAGCAGCCAGGAGCACGACAGGTGCTTCGGAATGCGCGAGCTGTGGAAAGCCCCGCGCGCTGGAGTGGCCCAGCAGGATCGTCGCCGGCCGTCCGCCCCACACTTGCGTGAAGCAGCCAGTCAACGCTGCCTCAATGCACGACACAGAATTGCCCTGCCGCTGCCCACCTGCCGCCGCCAAAGCCGCCGCCGAAGAACATGTTGAAGATCTCGTCCGGGTCGAAGGCCTCCTGCTGGTACACGCCGCGCCCGCCGCCGCCGCCGCGCCGCCCCAGCTGCTGGTGCGGGTCCTCCACGCCAAAGCGGTCGTAGTTGGCCCGTTTGTCCGCATCGCTGAGGCACGCGTACGCTCTCGACACCGCTGCGCGCAGGCAGGGGTATCGTTCAGTGAGTTGACGAGGTGGCAGATTTGCTTTTGGCAGAAGAAACAGAAGAGGTCGATGTTGTTCGACCTGCGTCTGCTTCTATGGCTGCCGACCCGCATTGCAGCGCTCCCAGCAGTGGTCTCCAGCAATACAAGGCGCTCCAGCAGTGACGCTGATGCAGAAACCCAATCCTTATCGCATAGCAGATGCCAGTGTCACCTTGCCGCCTATTCTGTCAGGAAGGATGCCCTCAGACTGACCTTTGAAGGCCTCCACGGCGCCGGCCGCCTGGTTCTTGTCAGGGTGCAGCTTCAGCGCCAGCTTCTTGTAGCCGCGCTTCAGCTCGTCCTCGCACGCCGACTTCGTGACGCCCAGCATCTCGTAGTAGTCCTGCCCGGCAGAAGGCGATGCATTGATGCAAATGCTAGACTTGTGCAACCTCGCTTGAGCTGGAATGCCCAGGGGAGCAGGTACTACAAAAGTGCCAAGGCTCGAGGCACTGACACAGCAGAGTGGCGCTTGCCAAGCGAGCAGCATTTCACACACAGGCTGTTGTGTTTGGACCATTGGCGGGCTGTAGGGGGAGCGCATGACGCATGAGAGTCGCAACAAGATGCTGCATACCTTTGTGGCGATGATCTTGCGCACGAGCTGTCGCTGCTCTGGCGTGCCCTGATCCTGCGAGGGACCACATGCAGTGTCTCAGCAGAGTGCGACGGCAATTGCGATGACGCCGTTGAGAGTCCAAAGCGCATCATGAGCCTTGCATGACCACCACAAGGCCTGGCACTGCTCGACACCATGCTGCGGTGGAGAAAACGTTGCACAAGTCAACGATGTACCTTCTTCGGCTCCGGAGCCGAGGCCGCTGTGGCGCCACCGCCGCTTCGGCTGTGCAGCCTGGCGCCGGACATGCCTGCGGGTGAAGCGTCGCTGGCTCCGCCGGCCGGCGAGGACGCCTCCCCGCTGCACTGCTTGCGCTGTACGTCCCGTTGCAGTTTGTTCACCTGCGGGCGGGTGGGCAGCGTCAGGAAAGCATCTGCGCACTGACAGGGATCGCACCACTGCGATGCACTACTCTCGGCATGACCTGCGTGCTTGCAGCAGTACTTGACCCACCTCATGTGTCCAGTGAGACGAGAGCCGCCCTGCCTTCTCTGCGAAACGCTGAGCCTTCGCAAAGTCGTTCGCTGCAAGGGCTGCGCGCGCAATGTCCAGGCATCGAAGCCCCTCCTCCTTGTTGGATGCATCTGCCATTCTGGCAGGACCCTGCGCGCAACTGTTTCAATTGGCCAGTCTCGCTGAAGTATCCGCTACTGCAAATCTGAGGTGCATGATTGGTCTACCTCGCCTTTTGGCGGTCGACCTCAGGGTCCCGCAGCGGCTTCACTTCGTGCCGCTGCAACAAGAGCTGTCGTCAGGCGAGTGCTACTGCAGCGATGTTTTGTGAGATGTTCGCAGCAAGAGGGTGTCAATCTACACCACTTAGGCCTTGTCCTGGTGGAAATCCAGAGCGAACTGAGGTTCAACACGCAACAACCTTGCACACAGATGCACGAAGTGACAACGAGGCATCAGCAGCAAGGCTTGTGACAGGTCGCTGCAAGCACAGTGGCCCGCACTGGCGAGCACCTCCTCCCAACTGTGCAATTTCGATAAGTGCAAAACCCTAGCCATGGCTATTCACATGATGACACAATCGCTCGTCACATCCGCTTGCGTCTCTCACGCAGCTTCCCATTCATATATGTACTGCGCTCTCCACTGTGTTGCAGAAGGTCTTTTCGCATTCTGACCCATTCCCGGATCGTGCGCTGCGCTGTCCGTCTGCGCCTGCAACAGCTGCCGCGAACAGGCTGTCCTTGCAAGCACACTTGGCAAGTGCATGGGTTCGAACCCCAGCCGCGACAAAACCATGGTGAATATTTGTCGGCATCCCGCTTCAAACTCCCCTGTCTCAGTCTGACGATGTGGTCGTTGCGAATATTGAGCGACGTCACAATGATGGCCGTGCATGTGCAAGCAGTGCATACAATCTAGCACGCGTGCCTGTTTATCCGTTGTGACTCCGTTCAATGATGCCGGAGCAGCTCTCGCTGCAGCTGTGGCCCAGAGGCCAGCTGGCAGCGGCATGCTGCGCCGCCGCCCTCGCCGCAGGCCTGGCGCTGTTCAGGCCCTCACCGCCCTCACCGCCGGCAGTCATGCAAGCGCAGGCGCCGTGGCCGAAGCCCGGGGAGGAGAATCTGCCCAGGGCGACCATCGCTGCGGGCTGCTTCTGGGGCCCCGAGCTGCTGTTCCAGCGTGTCCCCGGCGTCGTGAGCACCGCCGTCGGTTACACCGGTGGCAAGGTCGAGAACCCCACGTATGAGCAGGTGCGTTGATGGCAGTTCAATAATCATTCCCCTGTGCATGCTTGCCAGTGCTGCAACCTTGTGTGTTACGTGTTTGCCGGTGCTGTGGGGTCGCAGAGCAAGTGACAGAGGGTCATGTAGAGCGTTCACCACAATGCATTCCGAGTCAATCTCCCAACCTACTGACCACAGGTGTGCAGCGGTCGGACGGGCCATACCGAGGCGGTGGAGATGACCTACAACCCCGAGGAGGTATGCAGTGCATTCCATGCCCACTTCCCCATGTTGCCAATGCGGACCTGATGCAACCAGGACATTGCAGTCCTTGAGCCCTGCATGCAACGGTGAACCAACGAAATAAACCGAGCGCAACACATCCTGGTCAACACATCCTGGCCATGCGATGCTCTTTCATGCTTTCTTTGCAGGTGTCCTACCAACAGCTGGTGGACAAGTTCTATGAGAACCACGACCCGACGACGCTGAACCGGCAGAAGGGCGACGCTGGCACGCAGTATCGCTCCGGCATCTACTACCGCTCCGAGGAGGAGAAGCAGGCGCGTCTTCTTCTGAACGACATGGACTGTGATGACCCATATAGTTGCACGTTGTTACACAGATTATCGTTCATATGTTCGGTCGATGTGCAGAGGCGAGAACTGACTGCATACAAGGGCAGTATCCGGATGCGATACATATGCCGCCATGGGTCGACTGCTGGGGAGATGTCTGTGGGGAAGCCGGGCTCTGGATCCTGTGGCTGCAGCTGCTGACCCGCCTCTGGCCTAAGTGCAGATTGCGGAGGCTGCCAAGGCCAAGATTCCGGGGGCGGTGACAGAAATCGCGCAGCTCACAACATTCTACCCGGCCGAGTCGTACCACCAGCAGTACCTGGAGAATGTGCGCAAACCTGCTTTCAAAAATGATGCTATGCCTGTGCTTTTATTGTCGCTGCTTTGTTGCTTTCTTCCTGCGCTGTTTGCACGGCGACCACAAGCACCTGAACATGCCCCCACGAAGCATGGTGACACTGTCGAACATGAGTGGGGTGCTGCCGAGCAGGGTGGGCGCGGCGGGCGGGCGCAGAGTGCCAGAAAGGAATGCAACGACCCCATCAGGTGCGGCCTGCAGTGGCGAGACCTGCTGCAGGTTGGTACTGGCATGCGGTGACGACACCCACTGCGTTCTGTCACGAACGGCGTGCGGAACTGCGTCCTGGTCGCATGGCTGCCCTGTTCAAGCAGGGGAGATGCTCACTGACGTTGGCGTTTCGATTCTCGCAGGTGCTACGGTTGAAGACTTACAGCCCAGTGAAGATACCCAACACGGTGCAGATGCGACAGTCGCAACTGTAGCGTCACGTTGCATGCTCGAAGTTTGTCGATACCTAAAGGGTGTGCGGAACTTGTACATCGTAAGGGGTGCAGTTAATTGAGGTAATTGCTCCGAGCGTTTAATTACACGCCATGCATGCCCACTTGGTACTTGCACAATGGTACTTGCAAAATAGGCACGCTCACTTCAGAAACTTTCGGAAAGAGAGTGGCCGCACTTCCGTTAGGTGCTTGACTCGACCTCACCAGCTCACTGCAAACCCAAACCACGCAACGGACTGCTGTGCCTGATACCGCAAACCCCTTGACAACCAGGAGACCAGAAAACGCACAGCAAGCAGACCGCTGCCGCCGCCGCCGCTCAGAAGCGACGCGATTTGCTGATCTTGGCCTTGATGCCGGTGGCTTCTCCGCCATAGCCCGCCGTCTTTTCCCGCGGCGCCTGCACCTGCCCGCCGCGCCGCACCTGGTACAAAAGAAAACTCCCAGTGATCGAGGATTGTCAAAGTCTCTTCTTAATCTGTAGGCAGGTGTTGAAGCGAGCATGCCTCAGGTTATGTTTATCCCGCCCTCAGACGTCAAGCGCATCTGTACTCTGCCTTTCGATGCCGGCAACAATGCCCATCCCAATTAGCAGTACTTTGATTCGCACCTTGGCCTTCTCAAATTTGTTGCGGTTGGCCTTGCGCGGGTTCTTGCCCGCCTTGGCGCGGTGCGGCGTGAGGCCGCGGTTCTTCTCGATGGCGGTGCTGATCTTGCGGGCGCCGTCCGCCGCGGGGTCCGGCAGCGGCGGCAGCGTCTCGCTCGGCACCGCGCGTGCCTCCCTCCGCGCCTTCTTCTTCTCGGACGTCGGCGCCGCCAGCGCCTGCACATGTGAAGGAAACCTAGCTGGACTGTCGGGCCGGAGAGGTTGCCTTTCAGGGAGCTCCTTCTCTGAAACTCATGACACGCGCCATCCGCCGGCGACGATGCCTGCTGAGCTCGCTGCGCAGCTCCCACCACAGCACGGGAGACCACCCAATGACACGAAAACAGTTGGCCACCTTTGCAAGTGAGACCCGCGATTATCAATACCCGTGTGCATTCTCTATTTGAGGGCGGAGCCAGCACCTGGTATGCTGCATCGTCCTCGTGCGTTTTCCGCTTGGCGCTGCGGCCGTCGCCTTCCGCGTCCGCCGCCGACTGCCGCGCGCGCACTGCGTCGTATTTTGCGCGCCGCTCGTGCAGCGGCGCCTTGACTGGCAGGTCCTCATCGCCTGAAGAAAATTGTCAGGAATATGCTTGGGTTCAAAATTAGGTTTGCATCGTGTCATACTTTGCGCGCCGCTCGTGCAGCGACGCCTTGACCGACAGGTCCTCATCGCCTGAAGATGACGGAAGATAATGTTACTGGAAGTTGAGATTCAGCGGTGCATCGGCAGCTTTCGTCGGCCAGTCCTCGACGCCTTGTGACAGGCGAGGGCTGAGAGTCGACACAGCTGCTGAGCGCGAGCATCCATCTGAGGGAAGGTGTGCACACAATCAGATGCGCACGCAGGAGGGCAGATCAGCACAGACGCAGACAGCAAAAGGGTCATGCGTGTTCCATGCTTTGTGGACCAGCATGCAATGCCCCACACGGCACAGCTGCAGCAGCGCTGTGCCAAAACGAGCCTAGACCTAGCGGTCTTCGTGGCAAGGCGGCAGGAGGCATGGAGGTGACAAGCGCACCCGACCGCCCGCGCCCGGCGGCGGCGGCGTCGCCGCCGTAGCGCTGCGATACCAGCCCCCTGCTGTACACGTCGTCGCCCCTGCTCAAAACACATCAGAAACAACTGGAGCTGGTCCAGGACGAGCAAAGTCCGCGCTCTGTCGCATGCATCATGCAAACTCGCCGCAAGATTGCCGCGTCGCAGCAGCCTTGAGCTCCAGCAGCGTTGCCACCCGCCGACGCTGCCGCCACCGCTGCTGCGTGGCAGGGGGCATGGCACATGGCAGGGCGCTCGCTGCTCGCACGTCGAGAAGTGAGGCGCTGCAGCACACCCCTGCCCGGAGGCGTCATCGACCCCGCAGACTGACGCACTGCCACTCCTGCACTCACCTGGAGGCGCCCTCGCTCGATGCGAATGTAACCAGTTGCGCCCACATCATGCGCAAGACTCTTTCATGAATAACCATTTGCGAATATCCGTATCAGGTTCTCATAGTGTATCTTCTGTTGCGCACCCGCTCTCGGTTGCTGCGACCAGCACGGCGATGTTGTCCGAAGAAGCTCTTGACAGACCTTTCATTTTGAACAATCTTCACGGCTGGTGTTGTGTGTTCCCTCTTGATTTGCGCACCCGCCCTCCGTCGCAGCGACCAGTTCCGCGACGTCGTCTGCGAAATCGTCCTGCAGCGCCTTACCGCTCAGCGCCGCCCGCCGCTGCGCCTTGAGCCCCTTGCGCTGCTCCTGCAGGTTTGCAAGGATTTTGACAATGTCAGGCTGGCACACATGACATCTGTAATGCTCGGTGCGCAGGTGTCTGTGTTTTGAAGCCCACACTTGGCTGGTGAAATCGTAGAAATGCACGTACTGGCAACCGGCTGCAATCTAGGGCTCACGAAATCTTCGACAACCATAAGATCAGTCGGCGACCCTTCAGCAATGACTGACCCTTTGTCGTTTCGGATTTCGCGACCCTCACTCTTTGTGTTTGCCTCCACAGCCTAGTCGAAGTGTGTCACAGGAAAGGCTCCGGCTAGGCTCCACAGAAAAAGGCTCCGGCTGGGCTCCTTCCGCACGCAGCAACTGGATGTGTCACTGTCTAAGTGGGCAGTACCTTGGACAGGGGCACGCGCATCATGAGGTCCTCCTCCACGGCGGCGCGCGCCGCCAACGCGTGCAGCTGCCGCCGCGCCGCCGCGCTGTCGCCGCCCGCCAGCAGGTCGCCCGCGCCGCCCGCGCCCGCCTCCTCAGGCGCCTCCTCCACCTCCTGCGCCAGCTCTTGCAGCTGCGGGTGCAGATGGAACGAGTCGGAAAGCAAACACTTGTGAACTTGTCTGCTACATTTGACTGCTGGAGCAGCGCCCCCCTCCTCGGGTGCGTCCTCCACCTCCTGGGCCAGCTCTTGCAGCTGCGGGCAGGAGAAAGCACGCACGTCAGTCGTCACTGCACACCGTCCCGTTCTAAACGCCTCGCCTTTGAATAGGGCTCCTGCCAGTGTTCAGACGCCGGCGTGCGCACACCAAAGCGAAACTGCCCAACAAGCGCCTCTCACAAGCAGGGGGGAGCCACATGCACGGCCCAAATGCCGGCAGTCGCACCACATTGGCCCAATTGATGGTGCACATGCAGGGTCATCAGACATGTGCCGGCAGTAGAGACGCACCAGGGCGCTGCGGCCGCCGCGGCGCGAGGCCTCGCGCTCGCGCCGCCGCTCCTTGGCGCTGCGCCGCCTGTCTGGGTCGTCCTCCATCGCCGTGGCCGTGAGCCGCGGCGGCCGGTACACGCCTGCAATGCAGTGGCAGCGCATGTAATGGGAACCGCCTAAAGTACATCTGCAGGTTCTATGCTATATCACTGACTGGTCCGTCCTCCAATGCAGCCGCGGCGGCCGGTCAACGTCTGCAACACAGCAACTTGCCATTGGAGTGAGATCAAGGCCTGCCGGAGCTGTTGCAGTGACCATGTTCTTCGGGCAGCTTGCTCTGATGCAGCCTGCTCCCGCCACGGAGCACCACACACTGACATGCCATGCATCCAATCTACAGCTTTTGCCAGGCAGTCTGCAGTCCGCGCCTCCGCCGCCCTCGTCCGCCGCCGGAATTCCAGGTCAAGCAGAGAAGCAAGAGCTTGTCATGTAGATCCAAGAGGCTGCACCTCCATCGCCGTCGTCTGCTGCTGCGTTGCCGGACGCGACGCGTGGCACCAGCTGGTCGGGGCGCGGCCCGTAGGACAGCGGGTCAGCGCTTCCTGCTTCTGCGTCCGCGGAAGCACCAGCCTCGGCGCGCTGCCCCGCCGCCAGCAGCTTCTCCATCTGATATGCCAGCTTCTTGTCGATTGGCCGCAGCTTCTCCTGTTCACCAAGGAACAGTGCGGCGCACGATCAGGGTTTTAGGGCTTCCCTTGCAAGCGGAACGAGTGGGAACTGGTGCGCCAGCTTCTTATCGATGGGCGGAGCCCCGCCTGACAATCAACACAGGGCTGTGAATATCCTGAAGGAATTTTGGGTTGCGTCGTTTGGCTGATGCTCAAAAGCCTTCCGTGGTCCTGGGCGTTGTCTGCTGCCCAGAGGAGTGCACCACGAAGATGGGGAAATGTCGATTGCTGGGTAGGACCGAAGAGGTAATCGTCCCGACGGGACTCCCCACGGCGATGGAATCAGCAATCGCGTCGTGCCCGGGAGGCGACCGCCTGCGAGGAGGCGGCAGCCTGCGACCGGGACGTCAGTTTACGGCGTTGCACGCTGGGACATGCGCCATGTTTGTGCCTTGTAAGGCCGGCGCCCCTTGTGCGTCAGGTGCTTGCGAGCGGCTAAACCCACAAGCACCCCGCCGATATGAAATAAAAGCAGGCAGTCCTCATCCTATGACCTAGAACGAAGCGCTTGCAAGCACTTCAGGTGAGCTGATTCCTGCAACGGGGCAGCTGCAGGCCCTTTGGTAACATCATTCAAGGAAAAACGAGACACGATAAGGCGCGGGCGCACCAGGTAGGTGCGCAGCTGGAGGAGGCGGCCAATGACGGGGTGGGTGCGCACGGGCGCGCCCTCTGCCTTGAGAAGGATGTAGAACACGATGTGGATGCAGTAGCTGAGCAGCAGCAGGTGCTTCGCCTCCAGGTACGACAGCCCCTCCGCCGTCGCCAGCTCCCCTGCCTTCACCTGAACCATAATCACAAGGCAAAGTCGTGTGCTTGACCTCCGGGAACAGTTGCAAGACCAGGAAACGCCGGCTCCCCCGCCTTCACCTGTCGACAGGCGCGAGCGGGGTTTGGACAGGCGCAAGCGGGACGGGCAGCAAACACGCGCTGACTCGCCAATCTTCTTGTGGTAACCAAGGGCACCCACAGCTCAGCACGCACATCCTGATGCACTTGCATATTGTGTGCCCGGGGCTTCCCATGCGGCCAACTGCGCAGTTTTCCCACCAGTCACGAGGCACCTACGCGGCTCCCACGTTCCAAATGATGTCCTGATGACTGAAACTTCGATACAGTCTCACCTGCGACAGGATAGGCCCCACGCGGGCGCGCAGCTCGCTCTTTTGGCTACAACAGCACCGCCCCCCTTCACACTGGCAACATATATCTTGGTGAATTGGACTGTGTTGCTGACTTGTATTGTGGGCAGTTTCGCACCTGCGATAGGACGGGCCCCACACGGGCGCGCAGCTCGTGCAGCGAGTCCTTCAGCTCCTCCAGCAGCGCCAGCAGCTCCGGGGCGTCCCGCTCCACGAGTGCGCGCGCCTCCTCGCTGCACAGAGCGCCGCCGTCGCGCCGGATGCGCTCCACGTGCACCTTCCCGTTGGCGGCCTGCAGGAAGACAACGTGATGCATGTTGGAATGAGGTATGGTATGCAGGGCATTGTCACGCGGCCGTCGCACCGGATGCGCTCCACGTGACCTTACTATTGGCGGCCTGTCGATGACATCGTTTGCCACCTTCAGCATCATATTTTTGCTCGCACCTGCGTATGACTTCCCCTTGCACGGAACTGGCTGTTGGCCATTGCAGAGCTCCTCGAAGCAATGCCTGCTTGAGAAACAGCGTGAACGTCACCTGGGCAGCTGCCGCGCCGAGCGTGGGCTCCTCTGCGTCTGATTCCTCCTCCTCCTCGCTGCTGCTGGCGGCGCCGCCAGGCGCGTGGGGGAACAGGGCGCTGTCGTCGTAGTCCTCGGGCCGCAGCGCCGCCTGCTGCTCCCGCTGCAACCGCAGCGCCTCCTCCTCCTCCTCCTGCGCCGCCTCCTCGTCGTCTGACTGCAGAGGAGGAAGTTTCAGGTGATGTATATTACAATAAGGCACGTTGACGGTTGTATCGTGTCAGGCTGTCGCAGCGCCTCCTCCTCCTCCTGCGCCGCCTCCTCGTCCGTCCGGCTGCACAGGTGGAAAATTTGACTGGGTATGTGTCAGATGAGGTACACATCCACATGTAGAGGTTCAAGGTTTTGGGCAGCTGCAGTGCCTCGCCTCCTCCTCCTCCTGCGCCGCCTCCTCGTCGTCCGACTGCATGGACTTTTGCCCAGGGTTGGAATACGCAAATATTCAGGTTCAGGGCAGCCGCAGCGCAACCTCCTCCCTCTGTTTAGGACACCGCACGGACACTGGCAGCGTCTCTTCGAACCAGCAGCAGGTTGCCCGCCACTTGGGCGGCACCCCACGGCCGCTGCCGCTCCAATCTGTCTTTGCATGTATAACGACTACATGTCTAACGACTACATGTGCTCAGGAGGAAGAAGGGGTGCCCACCACTTCGTCGGCACCGTGGTAGGTTTTTTTGTTTGCGCCCCACTGCCGCCGCCGCTCCAGGTCATCTGCCTCCTCCTCGTCCTCTGCTTCCTCCTCGTCCAGGCCCCGCTGCAGCTTCACCTTGGAGCCCACCGCCTTCGCCGCCTTTGCGACTGCAGCACAGGGAGCAGGCAGCGTCAGCGCATGAGGACTGCATCATCCCACCCGCGACGCAGCTAAGGCGTCCTCAAACCCGCTTAGGAGCTTGCCGCCTGCGCCGCCCGGCCACCGCTGCAGACACGCAGAGCCATCATGCTCTAGTTTACGACTGAGGATGCTTGACTGCATCCTTGAGATGTTGGTCGCCATGGCGTACATATGAGGCGATGCATGGCGCATGGCGGCCGCCGCCACCGCCGCCGCTGCTGCCATTGCCGCCATGATGTTGCACAGCAGGCCATGACAAGCTGACGACGGGAGGGGAGCTCACGTCTACCGATGCGGCCGCCGCGCTGGATTGCTGCCTGCAGCGCAGCGTCTTCGTCCTCCTCCTCAGACTCCTCATCCCCGCTGCCGTCTTCGTCACTGTCGCTCTCGCCGCTCTCGTCGCTGTGGCTCAGCTCGTACGCGGCCGCGTCCAGGTCCGAGTCCGCGTCGCTATCCCGCTCGTCGTCCGAGACGGCCAGCTTGACCTGGTCGCGCTGCTTGTGGAACGCATCCACTTCGTCCAGTCCGAAAGGCTCGCCAGCGCCGTTCTGCTGCCGGCCGCCGGCCCGCTTGCCAGAAGGCTTCCTGCCTCCGAACGGAACGCCTCTTCCTCTGCCTCTGCCGCCACCCCCTCTGCCCCGGCCCCCAGGGCCGCTAGCCATTCTGTCGCTGAAGTATGCGCAATGAAAGGTCACTTTGTGGTCTCACGAGGCTGGCCGTCCTCCGTCGCAACCAAAGAAGCAAGTTAGTTCAGACAGTTGCTATCAAAATGTAGATTTGGGAGGCGAGAAGTGCAGTGGCAACTGCAGCTCAGGCGACGGCTGCGATTACGTAACTTCGACATGTCGGCAGGAAGCACCCCCCCGATATGCCTTTTCGAGCAGCCCTTTCAGAACCTAGGCAATAGATGGGCAGTGGCTTTCATGAACAAATGCGTTATTTCTCTCTCTCCAGATGACTTCATCTGTTTCAGCTACCTAGAAACCAAATGAAAGCACTGCGATCCATCAGCCTGGAATGCCTATCGAGCGTATGCATGCGAAAGATTCCGCTTCACCATTTCAGCGGCCACTGTATTGCATCGCACTAGGTACCACATGTCGCTGCCACGCCACCCTCTGGAGCCAATGCACAAAGAGATGTCCCCCCTTCAGATCAGTTTGTTCAGTCGTCCTGGCACAGCTCATGCATCTGCGACAGCAGGTCCGTGACCTGGCTCAGCAAATCGTCCAGCGGCCCCGCGGCTTCATCGCCGACAATGTCGCTGAGCGGCGCCGCATCAGTATCAGCATGCGCCAGCACGCCGTCCAGGTACCCGTCGTCCGGCCACTCCTCGGCCGCCGCCGCGGGTCGCGCAGGCCTGGCCGACGCCGTCCGCGCGTAGCGGCAGCGCACCGGCTGCGCACACACCAGAGGAGAAAGGGGCTGAGGGCCAACATGGAGGAGGAGATGCCTGCCTGTAGGAGTCTCTGGCAGGAGGAAGGCACACTGCCACGCTCATTGCGGGCAACCAGGCTCATTGGTGTGCTGGAACCCGCTGACAACACGCAAGGCCCGCTGGTGCAGAAAGAACCTCTGCGCACAGGGTGTACACACCCACATTCGCAAATGCACATTTGATAAAGAGAACGACGCAGAGCCGTGCCCATCTTTGCAGCCCCATACTGACCTGCTTCACTTTACCGACGCCTACTGGCCGGCGCGGCGTCGGCCGCGCGTCCGGCAGCAGCGCCCCAGAGCCCCAACCGGGCTTGCGTGCCGGGGTGCGGCCCCCGTGGCTGACACCGCCGCCGCCAGCACCCGCCGCCGCCGCCCGCCGCTGCTGCTGGAAGGCCCGCCCCGCCGGCGAGGCCGGGCGGCTGGTTGTGGTTGTGGCGGCGCGGGCCGCTGGCGTCGGTGGCCGTGAGGCGTGCGGCGGCGCTTTCGGCAGTGGAATGAGGTTCGCATCCAGCCGCGTGTTGGTACGTGGCTTGACGGCGGACAGGTCCAGCCTGTAGCCAAAGACATGACGAAAGATGAGATTATTTGAGTGCCAGGATGACCCGCTCTGCCTGAAAAAGCGCTGTTTTCGCTCACCATCTCCGTCTTCTATGACGCCAGCGCATGCAGCTGCAGTCATTGCAGTCACCAAAAAAACCAACGTGGGACGCTGGGCTGCCAGGAGCTTGCAGCCGCGGGAAACGGTGAGATCGTCAGCAACTTTGCAGTGCAGCTGACCTGCGCCCGATGGAGACGCGCTGCGAGCGGCGCTTCAGGAAGGGCTTCGCATCGGTCGAGCCTCCCGCCGGCGCCGGATCAGCGTTGCTAATGCCACGATCGTTCTCGTCTCCCGGGGTGCTGGGCGCCAGTCTGCGAGCAAATATCGGTCGTGTACCTGAGCTTTGCTTTCACAGAAGCCAACACGAACCGCAGCGACCCACGCTGCTGCACCAAATGCCTGCAGCGAAAACCGCACGCACATCACAAGCATGTGATGCAGGCAGGAGAGGCACCGGCTGCAGGAGGCACCTGCCTGGCAGGCGAGGGGTGCGCCGCCGGCAGCGCCTCTGCCTCTGCCGGCGGCTGCTCCGGCGCCGTGGCGGCCCTGTTGGCCCGCAGCCTGGCCCGCAGGCCCGCCGCCGCCGCAGCCACCCTCGCCGGCACGGCCTCCGTTTTGGGCGCTGCTTTCATCGGGGACGGCGCAGCTGAAGGTGCCGCTGGAGGACCCTTCACAGACGACGCTGCCGGCGATGGCGCGGCAGACCCTGTCTCCCCCGCCGTGCGCCGCCGCGGCTGCAGGCGTGAGGCCAGGGGCTGCATGCCGGCGGCGGCGGCGCCCGGGGGACCATCGGCGAATGAAGCCGCGGCGCCACCGCCGCCGACGCCCTTCTGCAGGCTGGAGGCGGTTGGCCGCATGCTGGGGAGGCTGGGGGAGGCCGGCCGGGCGGCGCGGCCTGCGGCGGGCGCCGGCGGCGGCTTCTGCGGCGTGCCTGGGCGCGACTTGACCGGCGAAGCGCCCCGCGACTTCTGCGGCGAGCCGGTGCGCAACGACGGCGTAAGGCTGCGGGGGCCGGTGCCGGCCGCGCGCCCACCCTGCAGCGCCGAGGCGAGCTCTACCTTGCGGGCATCGTTTCGTGTGCGCATCGCCACCGACAGCGCGGCGTCCGGTGCAGACTCCTGCGCATTGCACAATAATGTCAGCGTTGCGTTCTGGTGATCATACACGGCGTTCAGTGTGCTAAGGTGTGGAATAGGCGGGCGTATGCCACGCTTTGCTCAATGGACAGTCCCCAGGGCCGCGACCTAACCAAGAGCGTCCTGGCATGCAGCACTGCCCCACTATGACAAGCTTGCCTGGGTCACTGTTGAGACGCTGTTGACTACGAGGGTTTTCATGGGATTGCTGTCAGGTTGTAAAAGGCTTTCCCTCGTACCTTGTCCGCCTCGGCTGCCAGGTCCGACAGGAACACGTTGATGGCCTTGATCTCGCGGACCAGGGTGCTCAGCGGCTCGCTGCGCATTGCGCGGCGCACACGCGCGCCCTGTGTTGCCAAAGACGTTGCTGATCCGCAACAGAGGCAACCGAGACGGTCACAAGATGATTCGCGCGAGTGAAGGCAGCTGCACCGTGTGATGGGGGTGGGAGGCATGCGTTATCATGTCTGAATGTGCAGTCCAGCAAATTATGAAAACATGTCACCTCGAACCAGGCTCTGATCACAGCTCGGCTCCTTTCCAGGCTGAGAGACGTGCGCGCCGTTGCGCGCACAGGCGGCGCTGCTGCCGCAGCCTGGCGCCGTGTTGGCGGCCGGGCTGTTGGCAACTGCGGCTGCGCAGCTGACTGCCTGGCGAGCACGGGCGCTGCCACGCCCCTGCAAACAGAATCGTCAGTCGATATCTGATTTGTGTTCTCGGCAGCTGAGATGACGAGAGCAGGACAGCAACATAACTGAAACGGGCGAGGCCAGTCTGATAGACATAGCAAACAGAAGATGGCAGCTGCACACTGCGTTCTTCCTCAGAGGTTCAGTCCAGGATTTTCTCCTGGGACGAAACATGGGCACTGGATCGGAAACGCACGTCACGGAGAGGGTGCTGGTCGAGCGGCGGACCGCGGACCGCTGCTTGAGCCGCAGCAGCGCCTGCGCCTTTGCGGCGCCGCCGCCGCCCCATGGCCGCCCGCCCGCCGAGCTGCCAGTGCTGGGCGCCGTCTGCGGCCGCTCCAGGGCCTCCGCCTCCGCCGCCGCGGGTTGGCCGGCGGCCGCGACGCCGCCTGCGCCGGGCTGCGCTGCGCTCGCAACCACAAACGCCTTCTGCCGCGCTGCGAGCGCCGGCAGCGCAGCGGCAGGCGCTGTGGTTGGGCGCGGTGGCGGCGCCGCTGCTTGGGGCATGGCCTCTGCGACGCCGCCGTCTGCCGACGGGTCTGCTGAGGACGACGGCGATGACCGGGCATCCTCGTAAACATCGGGACTCACCGGCGTGCCGGCATGAAAGGGCTGGCCGGAGGTGCTGCTTTCACGTGGCGTTGCGAATGCTGACACGCCCGCGCCGCTGCTGCGCCTGCCGGCGTCGCCCGCTGCGCTGGCGCCGCGAGCTGCCGGCTCTGCTGGCTCGTCTGACCGCTGCGCCGCTGAGCTGGCGGCGTCTGCGTCTGTGCCCGTGCCCTCGTCGCTCGCTACAGCTGCTTCCGGCTCGGGGCGCTGGCTGTCGGGGCTCAGCACAGGTCGCTGGCTGTCAGGGCTGGGCGGATCCACCATCTCCCAGGCTTCTGCAGCTGCGCATGAAACAAGGCTTGTTCGGACACATGACTTCATCAATCTCAGTCGAGGAGGCCCGGCAGCAAGGCGTTTGACAGCTGGCAGCCCATGGACACGCAATCTGCAAAGCAGTGCACGGCAATCCAGCTGCGGTGGCGCCGCCAGAATACACACTCAAATGCCGTTTCAGGCGATGCCATGTTACTGAGGGCGTCTCGTCAGGACATGAAGCAACTTGCCTGGGCGCTGGTCAGCAGGGTGCTGCTGCTGCTGCTGCTGCAGAGGCTCGCCGCCATCCAGAGGCAGGCCTGGCTCGGGCGCCGCTTCTGCCTGCTGCGGCATCAGCTGCTCGCCGCCGCCGCGGCTGCCGCGCCGCCCAAACGACCAGCGCCGGCGCCCAGACTGCTGCGTCGGCTGCGACGGCGCATCGTCCGTCCATCGCCGGTGGCTGTCGGCGGACGATCCTGATGACGGCGCAAAGGGCGAGGCGGCATCGCCGCCGGAGGCTGTCGGCGTGGAGCTCGTCGACGCCCGACCACCAAACAGCCAGCGGCGGGACGTGCCGCTGCTGCCGCTGGAGGTGGACGTCGGGCTGTGCTTGTCGCAGCCACCGCCGCTGCCACCCAGGAACTTGGGCAGCGATACTGACCGAATGCCGCTGCCGCCGCCGGGCAGCATGACTGAGGAGCCGGCGGAGCAGGCGTCCGAGCTCGACGGGGAGCCAATGTTTGGTGCCGGAGTGCTGGTGTCGCTGAAAGCGTCGTCTGCAGGCGGGTTGCTGTGCTGCATCGTGCAAAGCACCAGCAGTGCTTTCCAAAATGCTGCAACTTCCGAGGCAAATGGGATGCGGAGGCAACCGAACGCGACCGATCTGAAGCAACGGCTCGGGAGCTTGTCAGCAACCAGGCCCTCGTGCCGCGACTGTTGCAGATGTCGAAGCGTCAGCTGCGCATCCGATGTTGGTCCTCACATCTCAGTTGTCGCAGATAAGGCAACTGGCAGACTGAGCAGCAAGCTGTCGCAGCTGGCAGGAACATTTCGCGCTCCAATGAACGAGTGTCCCCGCCGGGAATCCTGCAGCTCCCAAAAGCACCACCGAGATATACATTCACGATACAGCATTGCGGCTCATCCAATATCAATCCGCGCGAACAGCGCTGCCGTGCTCCGCTCGTTCCTCAAGACGCTGCCAAGTCGCATTTCGGTCACATCCGAGCTCACTCACACCGATTTGTGCATCGCTAGTGCCCCGGGGACATCAGCAGCGATACATGCCAATGCATTAGGATTCACAAACTCGAAACTGGCCCCTGAGCGGCGCATGCCAGTTTGACCACACATTTTCCAAGCCGCGCGAGGATGGCCATCGACCGCAGGCGCAACAAGCCCGTCCACGCTGTTGTCATCGGCGATGAGGCGAGAATAAAAATTGGAGTTGTGCACTGCGCCTTGCTCTCGCATCGCTAGCAGGTTTCGAGTGGCTGACATGCGCCCGCGGACGCGCAGGGCGTCGGCAAGACCAGCCTCATCACTGCCGCGGCCACAGAGTCCTTCCCGGACTCGCCGCCGCCAGTGCTGCCTCCCACGCGGCTGCAGGCGGAGGCCACGCCCGAGGGCGTCCCCATGGTCATCATGGACACCTGCAGCCGCGAGGAGGAGAAGACGTCGCTCGATGTGCGCACGCCGGCTCGTGTGCTCACATTGAGTGTGACTGTTGCATTCCATTGCAGCCTTGCAGCCATGTAACACGGCCTCCGCTGTCTGCCGAATCCAGCCTAGCCAATCCAACAATACGATAGGTTGTTCCCTCTCCGACCGGTGGGGGCGCGCCGAGCATCAGTGGGTGAAAGCAGGGCTGTCCTTCCGCAGGCTGCGTGCGCAACGGCGGACGTCATCCTGCTGCTCTTTGCGACAGACCGCGACGACGCGCTCGCGCGCGTCGGCAGCCACTGGCTGCCGGAGCTGCGCCGCATCGGCGCGAAAGCGCCCGTCATCCTGGTTGGCACCAAATCGGATCTGAAGTCCGCCGACCACAACCTGCAGCAGGCAAGCGAGAGTCACCTGTCATTCTTGCACGTGCAACAAGAAAAGTCATGCACGAATACAAGTCAGCCGGCCTGCACGGCATACGGTGGGATGGCTTGGGTGGTTGGCAAGGCGCCCGTAAGCTATGTGGTCACTGCACTAACATGTCAATCTCCAAGAAGCTGAGGCAGCGTCGCTGTGCGGCGTGCAGGCCGTGGTGCACGTCATGAGCAACTTCAAGGAGATCGAGACCTGCCTGGAGTGCTCGGCGAAGAACCTGGTCTTTGTCGGCGAGGTGCGGCCCTGTGGAACCTCCGTTGCCCGGACCTGTTCATACTTAGACATCCTGGACTGCCGATCTGCAGTATTCATACTGCGGGCATTCATATTGGGCTTGCTGCAAAGGTGCCGCACAGGCCATCGTCACGCTGACGTGTGGCCAGTTTACGCGACCAGACGACTCGGCGCTTGCATCGCCTCCAAGTGCATGTCTAGCCTGAGATGTTGTGACGGTTGCAAAACAGGTGTTCTACTACGCGCTCAAGGCGGTGGTGCACCCAACGGCGGCGCTGTTTGACGCCATGACGCAGACGCTCAAGCCGCTGTGCGTCAACGCCCTGCACCGCATCTTCATGATGTGCGACACAGACAAGGTGAGAAGGTCAATGCTGGGCCTTTCAGCCACGGTCGGTCCGAACGAGGCTTAGACCTCTTGCAGCTCCTAGGGGTTATTGAAGTGTGGGGCAGTAACAGCTCCTGTCGGAGTTGGGATCGCCAAGGTGCCGCGGATCAAGCCCGAACAAGCCCCGCAGTGATGGCTTGCCTGACTCCTTCCAGCACCAGCCGCCGCTGAGTCCATCTACACTATCTGAGGCTGTCTCCACCTCCTAACGACAGGACGAGGCGCTGGACGACGCGGAGCTGAATGCATTCCAGGTGCGGTGCTTCAATGCGCCGCTGCAGCCGGAGGAGCTGCTTGGCGTCAAGAAGGTCGTCCAGGACAAGATGCCCCAGGTGCGGCACGGTGGCGCCCTTTGCTGCGGTGGAATCAATCACTGTGGACCATTGCAGACACATTTGCGAGGTCGCTGCTGTCGCTGCCTTTTGCAAACTCGACGCCTCTGCCGCCTCACCGTGCTGCAGCGGAGAGGCATGGCTGTATTGTGCGCAGCCCTGCTTCCCCGAATTCTCCGACTCTAGTCCTGCAGGCCGTCAACAGACAGGCGCTGAAGCTATCGAAGCTCCCTAAATTTAGTGTCGATCTTGATCATCATGATCTGTTCGCATTACGTCTTGCAGGGCGTCAACGAGCGGGGGCTGACGCTGTCGGGCTTCCTGTTCCTGCACGCGCTGTTCATCGAGCGCGGGCGGCTGGAGACCACCTGGGCCGTGCTCCGCAAGTTCGGCTACAACGACGACCTGCGCATGGCCGACGAGCTGCTCGACGCTGTCTCCTTCGCGCACGCGCCCGACCAGGTGTCTGCCTGAGAATGTGCTTGCACAAGTGCCCCTGCCGCTGTTTGGCCACGATGCCGACCTGTGCATGGCCGACGTGCTGCTTGACGCCGTCAAGTTTGTGCACGCCGCCCATTAGGTGTGCGTGCACTCAAACCAACCGCACTCGTGTGATCCTCATTGCAGGTCTGCAGGTTTTGAGGCCCTTTGTCCGCACCTCAATCACAACCGGGTTCAGGTCTCAGGCAGAGAAGACCTGCTCAAACTGTCGTCTGGGGTGCTGAGGGCTGCTACAACCCAAACCCCTACCTCAAAGTCTAGAAACAGGGAAGCCTTAATATATTGCGTATTCAGACAAGCCGTAAGGGCTTGGGCGGGGCACCAGGGCCTAGTGACGCCCCTGTAAGAAGGACGGCACTGGAACCCTTCTAGCTGGAGCTTTCTTACAATTGAGCCTCGGGGCCCCTTGTAAGAAAGCTCCAGCCAAAAGGGTTCCAGTGACGTCCCTGTAGGAGAGCCGTCACGGCCACCTTTTATTTGACGCAAATTACAAAGCGCAAAGTCACTCCTTTTCTTGCAACAAATTGTGGCAGATTGCACTGCTTCTCAACGTGCAGGGCGCAGCAGCGTTGCACAGGGCGTCCAGGGCCTGGCCCGTTTAAATTGTCGAGGCGCAACTCCCCAGACGTACAAGTTGCAAGCCTGAGGGCTGCTTTCCCCGCCACCACAGGTGGTGGAGCTGACAGAGGCGGGGCGGGGCTTCCTGCAGCACGCCTTCCGGCGAAACGACCGCAACGGCGACGGCATGCTGTCGGCGTCCGAGCAGGAGGACATGTGGTCCACCGCCCCCAGCAGGTCAGCTGCCAATCTAGAGACCCAGGTTCTTATATTTGTAAGATTCACTCAACCTACTTGCAATTTTGAATGTCCATGCCTGCAGTTTGAAGTCGTCCACAAGAAACCCGCACGGGCCGTGTGTTTGACGCTCGCGAGCAGCCCTGCGAGCTCAGTTACTTTGACGACTCATTAATCGATGCAACGCGGCTCTTCCTGTGCAGCCCTTTCATTGGCGCCCCGTACGACTCGCTGCTGGTGGAGACGGGGCATGGCGGCATCACAACAGCGGGCTTCCAGGCGCGGTGGGCGCTGCTGACGGCGCAGCAGCCGCGCGGCGCGCTGGAGCACATCCTGTACCTGGGCTTTGAGGGCGACGGCGGGGAGCTGTTCCGCATCAGCCGCAGCCGGAGAGCGGAGCAGCGGGCCAAGGGCGACGCCCCCGCACGCAGCGTGTACCAGGTGCTTCAACATAACTTGAAATCAGCACATGAGTAACTTAATTGCATTGTAGATACGTGATACAATAGCAAAAGCAGCGTGCTGTTTCGGATCAGCTGTCGACTAGACGCCAGCTTGCATCCACTACAGGGGCTGGTCATCGGCGGGGCCGGCGTGGGCAAGACGACGCTGCTGGCGAGGCTAGCGGGCCAGGCGTCCGCTCCAGGGGGGCCCTCGTCCAGCAGCAGCCTGCCGTCGGGGGCTGTCACGGCCGCCGGCAGCGTCAGCGTCAAACGTGAGCGACCACACCCTCGCACCCGCTGTTCTCCCTTTCCACCTTGCAGCGGGCTGCGCGCACAGCACTGGCATTGGCTGTCCGCTGCCAGATTTGAGGCTGGACCGGCTCAGCGGCATTGACCCAGCAGTGCAGTCCTGGCGATTGCTCCTTGCAGCCTGCAGGTGCTGGAAGCTACAGTGCGACCGCTGATGTCTCTTCTCGTGCAGGTTCAGGGGCGGAGTCAGATGGCGAGATGACGCTGCTGCTGCGGGAGCTGAGCGAGGGCGGCTGCTCGGCGCTGCTGCAGGTGGGCTCACAAATAATCATCCTGCGTGCAGTATCCTACTCATTGCAGCTATCACGAAAGCTCGGATGAAAGGAAAAGCAATCGAAACGAAACGAAACGTATTGCAATGAGTTGAAACGCAACGACATGAAAAGGACTATGCTTGTTTCTCGCGCAGTCGCCCAGCTGCGGCGCGACGCTGGCGGGCACGGACGTGGCGGTCTTCATGTTCGACAGCACCAGCCTGGCCTCCTTCCGCACGGCGCACCAGCTGCTGCTGGCGGTCGCGCAGGCGGCCGGCGACGTGCTGCCCTGCGTCTTCCTGGCCGCCAAGGACGACCTGGGCATGTCGCAGGTGGCGTACACCCTAGGCCCTTGAGCTCCCTCTCGTTCTAGTGAGCGGCATGCCCGGCGTGTCGCAGGTGCCGCGACTTCGCGATTCCGCCGCCGTGCGCCGGACAATGACAGCTGCATGCCTGATGCAATGGACATGTGCGGCATGCCTGCAGAAATGCTCGGGGTAGCGGCCTGGTCTGTTATGGGGACTGAAAACAGTCACTCAGCTTTCGATGTTAACAGCAGGAGTTGGTGAATACATTTGAGAATCACAGTGCAGCGGCACGACCTTGCGGCCAGTGCAGGGTGCTGCAGGTGCTGATGGTGTCTCAAGCTGTGTTCAAGGGTTGCCTGTCTGGGATCCCAGGACCTGGTGGACCAGTGCCACGGCGCGTGAGCGGAGCTGCTGTCTGGCAGAGCTTGAAGGGTTTTGATGTTGTAATCTTCTACCTTTCAGGACGTTGTGGACCAGTGCGGCGGCGCGTGTGCGGAGCTGCAGCTGCGGCCGCCGGTGCCGGTGTCGCTGCGCGTGGGCGATCCCGCCCTTGTCTTTGCGCAGCTGGTGTCGGCGGCGCAGGAGGCCGAGCCCGACATCCCGCTCACGCCCTCCCTCAAGGTGCGGCCAAGGGTGCCCCTTGCCCCCAGAAAACCCTTGTTGCCGGCTATTGCGGGCAGGGCCAGTGTCTGCACTTGCTCGCTTGCGCCTCTCTCGCAGCCTAACTCAAGCACCACGGGCAAGCGGTCTTTGTGGGGAGCTGATACTTTGCCCTCCGTCATCCGCAATCTTGTCATGCACATGTCTGTGGGCTTTGCGGCAGCTGCAACCGTCTTGAACGACACGCGCTCACGCACCTGCACGCTACCTGGTGCAGGCTGCGCAGCAGCGCAGGAGAACGCTGCGGCGGGCGCTGTTCTACACGGCGACCGGCGCCGGCGCCACCGCGGCGGTGTACTTTGGCTACCGGTGGTACAGCACGCACTACAGCAGCAGCAGCAGCGGCGACGGCAGCGGCACTGCGGCAGCAGACACCCTGCCATCGCATGCAGCGCCGCGCGGCGCGCAGTGACATGAGGCACCATATGGGCGAGTCGCAGGTACCCAAGACCGCATGGCCTGATGGAGGAACAACTGGGTGTGCACCTGAGTACGATGTGCGCATGGCTGGAGAGTCGGGAGTAAGATGAGCGTGCGGACAATGAGAGTGAATCAATCTTACTCTGGACAGCCCATTTCTCGACGTCCTCCCGGTTTAAATATTGAAATCCAAGGGAAGTTGGAAGTCGAGCGCACCAGCAAGGGCGCTATCAAGGAGGGAGAAAGAATTGCTGCGCCGAAACTTCCCCCATTGGTCATGCCTTTACTAACAATCTTGTTCTTCATTTCCGTGTTGCTCGCCTCTTCCGTGAAGCAAGATCTCTGAGTAGAGTGCTTTGAAAATCGCTCGCTGCTGTCTCGGAGCTCGCTGACGTGGCGTCCTTGTAGGGGATCGAGCACCTGCACAGGAGCCTTTGTACGCTGTACTTCGATGACAGGCTGCCCCTGAGCATAGCAGCTGCTTGTCAAAGTCATGGATGCCAGTACCAGCGGTGGCTTGCCTTCTGTGGATTCTTTTCTGGGGCTGTCCCACCTGGACGATGGCACAGGAGACCCGTTTCCTCTTGATGCCAGCCAAGCACTCACCGATGAACCGTTCCTCAGCGCCCTGGTGGATGGCTGGCCGGAGCTGCAACACGAGCAGGTGCCCACTGCCATATGAGGAAGCAGTTTCAAGCAAATGCATTTCCGCGTCTGGTCGTGCGCACTGTCAGCAAACATGCTGCGACTTGCTAGAACTTCTCATTTCACGCTCTCATGTTCCATATTACAGGTAGCAGCCGCGGCAAGCAGGGCGCTGGAAGAGGCGCCGCTGCAGCAGGATGCGCTGTTTGCGCCAAGCTCGACGCCTACGATGAAGCAGCTGCAGCGTGAGCATGAGGAGCAGTACCGGTACCAGCAGCAACAGCAACAGGTGCCATGGCTGCTGCCTTCGTGGGTTCGCACAGATTTCCACCCCAAAGATCATCCATTACGTGTGTTTCATAGAATTACTCCGCCGCACGATGCAGCATTGCTGCGGTTTGTACTGCATACTTACTTGGTCCTGCTGCGTTGCGCACAGCTTCAGCTTCTACTCCCACCCGCCCTGCAGTTCGCCTGGGCGCAGCAGCAGTCACAGCCGCAGCCTACCAGCCTGGACTTGCATGGGCAGCCGTACCTGCCAATGGGCGGGTACCACCAGCAGCAGCAACAACAAGGCATGCCGCCGCAGCAGCAGCTGCCCTATGGCACCGCCGACGCGTACCACGCTGGACCGCTGCAGCCGCTGCCGCAATACATGCCGGTCGCGGCGGCGGACGACACGCCGCCAAACTTTCCGGGACTGCCGGACTTCGTCGGCGGCACTGGCGGCCTGGCCAACAGCATGAGCGGCAGCGTCGGCGGCGGCGTCCCTGGCTATGCGCCTAGCAGCGTGCCTGCCTACGGCACCAGCGGCAGCGACCCGGCCTACGGCGGCGTCGGCGGCGGCGGAAGCGACCCTGCGTACGGCGGTGGCGGTGGCGGCAGTGATCCAATGGGGGTGCCCAGCCGCGACCGGGTCTCGAGTGGCAGCTCTGGCAACGTGGACATAGGCGGCTCCGGCAGCTGGGGCAGCCACGGCGGCGCCGCCGCCATGGCCGGCAGTGGCGCCGCCGCGAGGCCGGGCTCCGCGGCCGTCGGCGCCACGCCCATGGCGGCCCGCGTCGGCAGCGGCGGTGCCGGCGGCATCGATGACACCGGATCGCCGGCCGCGCTGCATGTGGAGGACAAGATCGCCAAGATCAAGGAGAAGAACAGGTGGGCTGGCCAGTGGCGATGTGCGACCTCCAGGTGGGCGCCAACGGGTGATGAACGCAACGATGTACACGTCTTCCAGGCGACGGCCGTCTATGTGCTTGCGGGCCACACTGGGCACCTTGCTGCTGTGGCGTCAGGCACCAAATACTCTTCCTAGAATCTGAAAACGTGCCTTCCGCCGCCTCTGCTCAAGCGGGCGCAGCAGCGGTTCCGGGAGCGGCAGCATCCGCTGCTTGCAGTATCGCTGGAGCGGGCGCAGACGAGAGCTTCACCATTCCTGTGTCTCCATGGTAGTCTTGAAAAGTTATCAATTGGTCTTCCCGCGTACGCGCAGGCGGGCGCAGCAGCGGTTCCGGGAGCGGCAGCGCGCGCGGCTGGCGGAGTCGCAGGAGCGGGCGCAGGCGCTGCGCGCCTCCATTACGCAGCTGCGCATCGAGCACGAGCTGCTGCTCACACGCAACTGCATGCTGGAGAAGTTCAAGAGCGTGCGGCAGGCGGAGGAGCGGGAGGCGGACGTACTCGCGCAGCGCCGGCTGGAGGCGCCGGCCGGGGACGGCGATCAGCCCGCCGTTTCACAGGTAATTCGTTTCATGCAAGGTGGTTCTCCATGCACACTCATAAGGCCCGGATGTCCTGGCGCAGCGTCGGCTGGAGGCGCTGCCCGAAGACGGCGGTCAGACTGCCGCTTTAAAGGTAGACTGTTGTACTGCTTCCCCCTGCATGAGAGCGTGCACCTTCGTCAAGCCCTTTCCAAGCGGTGAAAGGCAAATATCCTGGCGCAGCGCCTGCTTGAGGCGCCGAGGAGGGACAGAGATCAGCCCACCGCCTCGCAGGTGAATGTGTAGCCTCACCCGCAAGCACCCTCGTAAGCTGTGAGCCCTGGCAGGATAGCGCCTGCGCGGCTTCTGATGGCCAGGGCCCAGCCGTGGCCGTGCCGTGCGTGCGAAGCTCTATGCGGCTGTTCTAAACTTCCAGAAACACGACGGGGTGGCCACGTGACGGTCGTTCGACGTCTGCGACAGGGCGACGCGGCGTCTGCCAGCGGCGTTGCGGCTGCGGCCGGCGGCGCGGTGCAGCAGGAGGGGATGGACTTCAGTCGTTTTTACCACCGATGTGGTGCCTCGGTATCCAAGGCTCCCTGTGTCCACGGCAGGGCGATGCGCCGTCTGCCAGCGAAGCAACCGCTGCCGGCGATGCAGCGGCGGGCGGCGGCGGCGCGGCGCAACAGGAGGGCATGGAGCTGGTTCAGTTGCAATGGGGTGTCCGATTTCACCCTTTTCTGTGTCCTCCTTTTCTTAGCAGGGCGACGCGGCGTCTGCCAGCGGCGCGGCGGCGGCCGGCGGCGCTGCGGCCGGCGGCGCGGCGGCGG
>JAABUL010000716.1_pt1 | contig 69371 bp, 64 predicted proteins | sample 5559151 | NCBI WGS metagenome assembly JAABUL01 (sample SAMN10711876, study PRJNA513368) | rock metagenome | isolation source: Antarctica rocks | place: Antarctica: Victoria Land, Pudding Butte sud | reverse complement strand
CTTCAATTTTCTAGTTTCGAAGCTCATATCAAAGCTTCTATCAAAGCTCATTCAACTGTTCTTTCGAGCAAGAAAATCGCGATAGAACAGAAGAGTTCAATCTCTACTCAAATACTAAAGAGATTTACCTCTTCTGTCATCATTCAACTCAGCGAGAAGTCATCTTCATTCAGTAAAATCATGAAATCATCTAGCTCAGTCAACTTCGCTTCGTCTTTCGATTCAATGAACATAGCAATGATAGAGACTGCAGCATATAGATCACTAGTCAAACGGTTGAATGTGACTACTTTCGCGATCATCATCACGAAAATCGATCGACTTCTAAAAACAGCTAGAAATAAACTCGAAGATGTAAATCTACAAGAGCTTTCACACGAAGAGATCTTGAAAGAAGTCAAAGCTAAGCTTTCTTTGAAATATCATGACTATCTAGACATGTTTGATCGAGCGATGACTGATCAACTATCTTCTCATTGTCTCTATGATCATAAAATTGAGTTGATCGACGAGAGAACATCTTCTTGAAGTCATCTCTATCATATGTCTGACTACAAGCTTCAAAAGATGAAGAATTACCTGATCGAGCATCTGAATAAAGACTTTATATTTTCTAGCTCAGCTTCATATGCTTCGCTCATACTATTCGTTGAAAAGAAAGACGATAGCTTGCGTTTCTGCGTCGATTACAGAAAGCTCAATGCTTTGATCAAATGAGATCGCTATTCTTTGCCATTAATAGACGAGACTCTCGCTCGTATACAAGAAAGTAAGTATCTGACTCGATTGAACATCATTGTCGCGTTCAACAAACTACGCATGCATTCAGATAGCGAAGATTTGACTATCTTTATCACCTCTTTTGATTTCTACAAATATCACGTGATGTCTTTCAAATTAATCAACGATTCGACTTTCTATCAACATTATATGAACGACGTGCTATTTGACTATCTTCATCAGTTTTGTCAGATCTATCTAGATGACATTATCATCTACAGCAAAACACTGAAGAAACATAAGCGACATGTACAATTAGTTCTACATAAACTACGAGAGACTGACCTTCAGATGAATATAAACAAATGCAAGTTTCATGTTCAGAAGATCTTCTTTCTGAGACTATTGCTATTCATTGAAGAACTAAAGATGAACTTCAGAAAAGTATAAGCAGTAGTCGAATGATCTACTTCTACAAATCTCACTCAGATGCAGTTTTTCGTTGACTTCTGCAATTTCTATCGACGTTTTATAAAGAACTTTTCGAAGATTGTTCATTCTCTGATTCAACTAACTCAAAAAGAGATGATATTTGAATGAGATCAAGCTTGTCAAACGATCTTTGATCATATGAAGAAATGAATGACTGAAGTCTCTATTCTTCGTCATTTTGATCAGAATAGAAAGACTATTCTTGAAACAAACTCATTCAACTACGTCAACGATGACATACTTTCTCAGTATGACGACGAAGAAACATTGCATTCGATGATCTACTACAGCAAGAATCTGAGCTTCGCTGAGTGCAATTACGAGATCTATGACAAGAAACTACTAGCAATCATTTGTGTCTTCAAGCATTGATGATCTGAGCTGAAATTGACTGAGCTACTCATTAAGATGTTCATTGATCATCAAGCTTTAACGTCATTAATGAAAGATAAAGAGCTAAGTAGACGTCAAATGCGTTGAGTACAAAAGCTCGTCGACTTCAACTTCAAAATCATGTATCGCTCAGGCAAACAAAACATCAAAGTCGATGCATTAACTCGTCGAGTCGATTCAGTTTCTAGAAGTCTCGAGAATGAATGATGTCGCTATCAGCGAACTACAATTCTCACGTTGAATTGAATGAAAATCGCTGATCTAGAAGAGAAAGAGAATGATGAATCAATTTATTGATTGATTCTAGAAACTAACAGAATCAACGAGAATTGTATTCTACTTCGTGAAGTCGTATTAAAAGATGAAACTCAATATGAAGATACTAAATTAAAAGATTGTTGAGTTCAGAACGAAATACTATATCGAAGTGATCTTCTATGAGTTTTCTTCGATGAGCATCTTCAAATGATGCTAATTCAAGAAGTTCATGATCAATCTTCTATTGATCATTTCGAAATTCTCAGAACGATGAAGATTATAAGAAGATACTACTATTGATCTTCAATGCAAAAGACAATAGATCGATATATTTGAAACTGCTACATTTGTCAGCGATCAAAAACTTCTTGAAATAAATTCAATGAACTATTACATTCTTTACTCATACTTGAACAGCAATGAAAGAACATAGTCATGAATTTCATCATCGACTTACCTCTTTTGAAAGACAAAAACGTCATACTAACAGTGATATGTAGATTGACAAAGAAACGACATTATATTTCTTGCTTCACTGATGACGAGAAGATCACAGCAGAAAAAACAGCTGAGCTAATGCTTCAGTGAATATATCAAATACACGATTTACTTGATTTCATTGTTTTGAATTGAGACTCTCAATTTACCTTCATTCTATGAAAGTCGCTTTGCAAAAGACTAGACATTAATCTTTGACTCTTCACAGTCTATCACTCTCAGATCAACAATCAAAGTGAACGAGTCAATCAGAACGTCGAAAGATATCTTTGATTCTTCTGTTCATACATGCAGAATGACTGAGCTAAGCTACTACTCATGATCGAGTTCGTCGACAATAATGCTCTGTTCTCAGTCATCTTCTCGACCTCTTTCTTTCTAAACAAAGACTTTCATTCTCATATGAGCTTTGAACTCGATGTCATCGAATATGAAAGTTCTCATGAACGCTTGCAGACGACTAAAGTCGAGAATATATTTGAATATATGAACAAAACACTGAAGTTTGCTTGCGAGTCGCTAGTCAAAACACGAGAACAAATGATGAAACAAGTCAATAAGCATAGAAAAGAAGTTGATTACAAGATTGAATCAAAAGTGTTTCTGAATGAAAGAAACATCGTTACAGTGAAATCTTTCAAAAAGCTAGATGATAAAATGCTCGATTCTTTCATCAATTTAAATCTTGTCGACTCTTCATATAAACTGAAATTATCAGAGTCTATGCATGTTCATGATGTATTTCATTCTGACCTGCTTCGCTCTGCCGTCGACGATCTCTTGCCTGGTCAAAAGAATGAACTCTCAGGTTCAATAGTGGTAAACGACGAAAACAAGTGAAAAATAGATGATATATTGAATTTTCGTCGATATCGAAGACGACTTCAGTATAGAGTCAAATGAAATGACTATGACAATGATCTCAATTGATACAACGCTGATGACGACGAATTTATGAACGCTCAGAAGATCGTTGATGATTTTCATATTCAATACTCGAACAAATCGCGCTAATCAACAATTCAATCAATCACGATTTAACAGGTCTGAGTCTGTGAAATCATGATTGAGCAATCAATCGAGTCGAGCAGAAAATACATTCATGTGAACATGAATCGTCAAAGAAGAGAGATAATGTCACGATTCTAGTCTTGTCAGACTCAGTCTTCTAGCCTTGTCAGATTTATTCTCGCTTCGTCATCTTGACTAGTTTCTATTGAGTCTAGCGTCGGCTGAGAAACACACATATGTAGTCAGCTTCTTTTCTGTAGCTATCTTTCTTTCTTAGCATTTATCTTCTAGTTAAATGACATCTCTATCTGACTCGCTCTAGGCAGATCTTTAACATAAACGACATTCTCATATACAGCAAGATTCAAAAGAAGCATAGACAACATGTCAAGATGATACTAAATCGTCTATGAGATGCTGATCTGCAGATAGATATTCAAAAGTGCGAATTCAACGTAGAAGAAACAGTCTTCTTAGAAATCATAGTATCAGAACAAGATCTTTGCATGAACTTTATCAAAGTGAAAGCTATAGTCAATTAAGCTACATCTACTAATCTAAAAGAGATACAAGACTTCGTTGACTTCGTCAATTTCTATCAACACTTCATCAAGAACTTTTCAAAACTAGTCAAGTTGTTCACTCAGCTGACTCGAAAAGACACATTTTTTGTTTGAAATGAAGTCTGCGTCGAAGTCTTTGACAATCTAAAGAAGCAGATCAGCTCGATCTCAGTTCTACGTCATTTCGATGTCAAACGTCAAGCTATTTTGAAAATCAATGCATTCAACTATGTAAAAGATGACATACTATCTCAGTACGATGATGAGAATGTGCTTCACTCGATAGTCTTTTATAGCAAAAGCATGGTTTCAGTTGAATGCAATTATCACATCTATGACAAGAAATTGCTAGCTATCATTTGATGCTTCGAACATTGATAACTTGAACTAAAAGACACTGAGCTATCTATTCAGATGTTTACTGATCATCAGACTTTGAAGATCTTTATGAAAAACAAACAGCTGACTTGATAACAAGCAAACTATCTGAATATTCTATTGAAGTTTAACTTTCAGATTATCTTTCGATCAAGCAAAATAAACATCAAAGTCGATGCTTTAACTAGAATGTCAATGATCAATAGTTCTGAATCAACTAAAGACATAAATGATTGTTTTCAGATTATACTGACTTCGAATTGAATAAACGTTTTATCAATCAAGTTTGAAATCAAACCTGAATACGAGATTAATTTCTATCAACGCGTACGTCTAGTCAATCAGAAGAATGAACTATGCAATGAGTATCAACAAGCTATGAACAAATATGAACTGAAGCTTCATGACATGAAGCTAAAGAACTGTCAAATCATTGACAACGTTCTATTTAAAAAGAATCTACTATGAGTGTTGAAACAAATGCATACGAAATTGCTTTGAAATATTCACGATCAATCATCAATCTTGCACTCTGACATTAGATGAATGATTGATCTAGTTCAATGCTTCTACTATTGATCAGATTATCAAGCAACTATTCAACAATACATTCAAAACTATCATGTTTATCAGCGAAGCAAAGCATCTCAAGATGATACAAATGATTTGCTTCAGTCTCTATTGATTTCTCAGCAGCGTTGACAAGATATAGCTATGAACTTCATCACTGAGCTATCTCTATCGAAAAACTATAACGTCATTTGCATGATCACATGTTGTCTCTTCAAAAAACGTCACTATGTTCTCTGTCATTGAGAAGATGATGACATCTCAATCGAAGAAACAGTATGAATCATGCTATGAAACGTCTATTGACTTCATGATCTACTCAGTTCTATCGTTTTGAATAGAGACTCTCAGTTCATATCGATCATGTGACAAAGTTTTTGCAAATGACTGAAGATCAAAGTCAATTTATCAACAGTTTATCATTCAGAAATTGATGATTAGTCAAAATAAGTTAATCAAAATGTTGAATGCAAACTTCGAATCTACTGCAATTACATGCAGAATGACTGAGTTAAATGACTTTCAATGATGAAATTCAGTGATAATTTCAATACATTCTTGACTATCTTGATGACTTCTTTCTACTTCAATAAAGACTTTCATTCTCGAATGAGTTTCAATTCAGATACGACTGATTACAAAATGATTTGTCAATGTATTGAAGCTAGAAAGATTGATGACATTGTCATTTGAATGAGTGAGCTTCTTATCTTTGATCATCAACAATTGAAAAAGATCAAGCAGATCATTGAAGCTCAGATGAACAAGCATAGACGAGACGTCATTTATGAAGTAGATGATCAAGTTTGATTAGTCTTTGAAAACATCAAAATCACTAAATTATGCAAGAATTTGAAAAACAAGCAGCTTGATCTCTATTCAATCACAGTCAAAGTTGAGATCTTCTATCGTCTTCAGCTATCTAGAAGCATGAAGCATATACATTCAGTGTTCAGCTCAAAGTGTCTACAATCTTCATCAAACAACTTTTTATTGAGACAACATTCTGAGTTCTTTAAATCATTGATCATTGAAGAGAATGAAAAGCACTGAGAAGTAAACAATATGTTACAATTCTAGTCTTCGTCTATTCTTCGTCTAGTCTTCGCCTGATTTCATTCTAATTGAGTTTAGCAAGAATCTGATTTAAAGATGATATCATTGAAACTCTGCATCATATGTGTAAGACGTCAACTCAATCAAGTCTAGCATAAAGCTGAGAAACACACATATAAGAATTGAGTTCTTTTCTGTAGATACTTTTCTTTCTTAGTATTTATCTATTAGTTAAATGACATTTCTATGACTCGCTCTAGATCGATCTCTAACAGTAGATAAATACTAATCAACTACTCTGCTATTGACGTGTAGATGATACAAAATAATCTACTTCTATTCAGAAAATTCGCAAGAAATTCTTTGAATTACTTTCATCAAAATACATCTGCAAATTTACTCAAATTTATCAAATCAATCACTCAATCTTACTACAATCAAATCTATTCTTATCTCTTTTACAATGACACGCAACTCTGAATCAGTCGAGTCATGAACAGCTCATCTGCTTAGAAGCATTGCTAGTAAATGAGTTTTTCTTATTTCTTTTGATGCTTCAGCGAAACCTCAGAATGTCGTTATCTCATGAAACATCAACATGAGTCAACAACTTCGTCAATGAGCTATTGATCAGTCAGACGAGATCATCAAGATGCTGATTGAGCTAAGAGATCAACAAGACATGACTTTGAAACTCAACAAGCAATGAATCAATGTTCAAGTCGATCACATCAAGAGACTTGATGAGCTAGAAATCAATCAAACGACAATAAACACTCAAGAAGAGACTATCATTGAACTACAAGAGAAAGTCTTGAGTCTAAAAAAGAAACAACGTTCAGCGAACCAGTCTCGATCTCGTCAATCTACTGAATCTCGAGTTTCTACGAAATCTCTACCTCGTCAATCTATCGAGAATCATACTCAACGTGAGTCATTCACTCTATTTGATAATGATCATCACAAGTCTTTCAAGTTTTTGAACTCATCTGTATTCATCGATGAAGATGAATCAACATGAGATAGCTGAAGAATCAAGATAAACGACAAGCTTCAGGCAAATGTTGATCACTTCGTCGATGAAACTATCTGCATTGCCTATGTGATATCTAGACTAGAAGATGATGCTGCTGAGTATATCTTCGCTTGACGTCATCATGATGCTTCGCATTCTTACATCTTGATCTACAAGCTACTCGAGCATCTAGAAGAAATCTACGAGAATCAGAATAAGAATCGAAAGTGTCGTCGTGAGTACAACGCTCTGAGACAAGCAGACAAGCTCTTCAACGTCTTCTACTTTGACTTTATGAAGCTATTCAGCTATCTAGACTACGATGATTGCACTCTGATGAACGATCTTCAGAATAAAATCAACAATCGCTTGCAGAATGCTTTGTCAATATGTCTTGAAAACTTCGCTTCACTTCATCATCTCAAGAGCTTTCTTCAAGAAGTGAATAATAAACAGTGAGTCAACTATCAGCTACGCAGTCAGCTTCGCACTGTCATCGTCAAAGTCACTGTCGTATCTGATAAACATGCTGCTACTTCATTGTCAGCAGTGATGACTTCGATAATTGAATATGTTAAGTCGACTATCTTTTCTATCTCTGAGTCAGTCAGATCGTCTATCATCTGCTATATCTGCAAGATTTCAGATCACTTATTCAAGAACTGCTCTCAGAACAAGATTAACATCTCGACATCTCATGCATTCACTCTTCGTCTACATGAAATCATCATTTTGAAGAACAAAGAGAATGAGAAAATGTCTTCTTCAGAAGATAACGAGGCAAAAAACTAGAGACTTTCATCAAAGACGTGATGAAAGATGTGTTAATTTCTTCAATGATGAGCATGTCAGATGACTCTTTTGCTTCTGAATCTTTGACTACTGAATATGTACTTTCTAGCAATGAAATTAGTTACTCATTGAAGTCATTGATAAACATCGAAGCTGCTGACTATTCATTCATTGATGAAGTGACTGCGCAGATTGTTTGTGACCAGTTGCAAATCAAGTCTTTAACTTTGATCAAAGCTAAGTCAATTCAAGAATTCGACGATCACTATGCTAAGAAACTCATTATTTATGTCATCTATTCAAACCTGACTGTTCAAGATCATATGATTGATACAACTTCTATGTTGATCACTCAACTGAGTCAACATCAAATGATTCTTGAAAAAACATGAATGAACAAAATCAATCTAGTAATTGATATGCAAATCGATTTTCTTCGATTTTCGAATTTCACTCTCAATTCAAAATCGATTGTTCTACTCACAAGCAACAAGACAATCACGAAGCAGAAGAGTTTAACTTCTACTCATATATTGAAGAGATCTTTCACTATCTCTCAACTCAGTCTGAAATCACTCTCTTTCAGTCAGTTTAATGAGAAGTCAGTTAAACTAATTGAACAGTTAAAATCGCGTGACGCGATCTTAACTAGCGCTCAAATCTCTAAATTGACGTCAGGTTCAATGAACATAGCAATGATAAAGACAGCGACATATAGAATGTTAGTCAAACGATCAGATATCAAGATCTTTGCTGTTATCATCTTGAAAATCGATCAACTCATAAGTACAGTTGAAAACAAGTCTGAAGAAGTGAATCTGCATGAGCTTTTTCACGCTGAAGTTCTCAAGCAAGTCAAGATCAAGCTTTTCTCTGAATATCATGACTATCTAAATGTCTTCGATCGAGCTATGATCAATCAGCTATCATTGCATCATTTCTACGATCACAAAATTGAGTTGATCAATGAAGAAATGTTTTCTCGAAGCAGACTATATCAGATGTTTAATCACAAGCTTCAGAAGGTAAAGAAGTATCTGATCAATCATCTAAACAAAGAATTCATTTTCTTCAGCTTTGCATCATACGTCTCGCTCATTTTGTTCATCAAAAAGAAAGACGATAGTCTGCGTTTCTGCGTCGATTATAAAAAGCTCAATGCTTTGATCAAACGAGATTGCTACTCTTTGTCATTGATAGACGAGACTTTCGCTCGTATACAAGAAAGCAAGTATCTGACTCGATTGAACATCATTGTCGCATTTAACAAACTATGCATGCACTCAGGTAGCAAAGATTTGACTATCTTTATTATCTTCTTCGACTCATACAAATATCATGTAATGCTCTTCAAATTAATCAATGAATCAACGTTCTATCAACATTATATGAACGACGTGTTGTTTGAATATCTACATCAGTTTTGTCAGATTTATTTAGATGACATTATCATCTACAGCAAGATCTTGAAGAAACACAAGTGACATGTACGATTGATCTTGAATAGACTACGAGAAGTCGATCTACAGATAGACATCAACAAGTGCGAGTTTCATGTTCAGAAAACTATCTTTCTAGAACTTTTGATGTCAATTGAAGAACTGAAGATGAATTCTCAAAAGATACAAGCAGTCGTTGATTGATTTACACTCAATAATCTCACTCAGATGCAGTTCTTCATTGACTTCTGCAACTTCTATCAACGCTTCATCAAGAACTTTTCGAAGATTGTTCGTTCAATGATTCAACTCACTCAAAAGAAGATCATATTTGAATGAAATGAAGTCTGTCAGATTGTCTTCGACCATATGAAGAGACGTATGATCGAGACTTCTATACTACGTCACTTTGATCAAACTCGTGAAACTATTCTTGAAATTGACTCATTCAACTACGTCAACGATGAAGTTCTCTCTCAATATGATGACGAAGAAGTACTACATTCAATTGTCTTCTATAGCAAGAACATGTCTTCTGCTGAATGCAACTACAAGATATATGATAAAGAACTTCTGATCATCATTCAAGCATTTGAACACTGACGACTCGAACTGAAGCTAACTGACATTTCTATCAAGATGTTCATTGATCATCAAGCGCTCACCTCGTTGATGAAAGATAAAGAGCTGAGCAGACGTCAGATGCGCTGAGTTCAGAAGCTCGCTGACTTCAACTTCAGAATAATGTATTGATCTGACAAACAAAACATCAAGATCGATGCATTAACTTGTTGAGCTGACGTCGTGCTCAGAGATTCACAAGATGAGCGCGTTCGCTATCAACGAATCACTATTCTGACTTCGAATTGAATGAAAATTGCTGATTTAAAGAAGAACATCAGTGAATCAATCTATAAACAGATTCTTGAGACTAATGAGATCGACGAGAATTGTACGCTACTTCGCGAAGCAATAGCAAGAGACGAGACACAATATGAAGATATCAAATTGAAGAATTGTCGAACTCAGAATGAAATCTTGTATCATGATAGTCAGCTATGAGTTTCGTTCAACGAGCTGCTACAAATGAATCTGATTCGTGAGATGCATGATCAATCGTCGATTGATCATTCTGAAATTCTTAGAACAGTGAAGATCATAAAGCGAAATTACTATTGATCTTCTATGCGGAAAACGGTAGATTGATATATTTGAAACTGCTACATATGTCAACGTTCAAAGACATCAAGAAATAAATCAAACGACTTGCTTCAACCTCTATCTATATCTGAACAGCGATGGCAGAACATAGTCATGAACTTCATTATTGACCTATCTGATTCGTACAACTACAACGTTATTCTGACTGTCATCTGCAGATTGTTGAAAGAAAGACATTATATTTCTTGCATCATTGATGATGAAGGTATCACAGTCAAAAAGACAGCTGAAATGTTGCTTCAATGAGTATATTGAACTCACGATCTATCAAGCTTCATTGTATTCGATCGAGATTCTCAGTTCATCTTCATTCTTTGAAAGTTTCTTTGCAAACGACTGAGCATTTCTCTTTGATTGTTCATCGTCTATCATTCTCAAATCAACGATCAAAGCGAACGAGTCAATCAGAATGTCGAGCGATATTTTCATTTCTTCTGTTCATACATGCAGAACGACTGGTTCAAGTGACTACTCATGATCAAGTTTGTCGACAATAACGTCTTGTCTTCAGCCATCTTCTTGATCTTCTTCTTCATGAACAAGAACTTTCACCCTTGTATGAGCTTCGACTCTGACATCATCGAGTATGAAAGCACTCGCGAACGTCTGCAGATCGCTCGAGTCGAAGATATATTCGATCACATGAATAAGACACTGACCTTTGCTCGCGAAGCTCTGATCAAAACACGAGAGCAAATGATGAATCAGACTAACAAGCATAGAAAGAAGATCAATTATGAAATTGAATCAAAGATGTTTCTGAACGAACGAAACATCGTTACAGCGAGATCTTTCAAAAAATTGAATGACAAGATGCTCAACTCATTTCAGATCACTGAGTCTGTTGACTCATTCTATAAGTTGAAACTATCAGAGACTATGCGTATACATGACGTATTTCATTCAGAGCTTCTTCGTTCTGCCGTCGATGACTCTCTGTCTGGCCAAAAGAATGAACTCTCGAGGTCAATAGTGGTAAACGATGAAGACGAATGGAAAATCGATGATATATTGAACTCTCGATGATATCGAAGACGACTTCAATATCGAGTCAAATGAAAGAGCTATGACAACGATTTCAACTGATATAACGCTGACGACGACGAGTTTATAAATGCTCAAGAGATGATTGATGAATTTCATACCAGATATTCAAGAAAAGCGCACTAAGAAACAACATTCATGCAAACATGAATAGTCAAAGAGAAGAATAATGTTACGATTCTAGCCTTCGTCTATTCTTCGCCTAGTCTTTGCCTGGTTTCATTCTAATCGAGTCTAGCGAGAATCTGATCTAGAGATGATATCATTGAAACTCTGCATCATATGTGTAAGACGTCAACCCAATCGAGCCTAGCACAGAGCTGAGAAACACACATATAAGAATCGAGTTCTTTTCTGTAGATACTTTTCTTTCTTAGTATTTATCTATTAGTTAAATGACATCTCTATGACTCGCTCTAGATTGACTTCTAACAATAAGAATTGAGTTCTTTTCTGTAGATACTTTTCTTTCTTAGTATTTATCTATTAGTTAAATGACATTTCTATGACTCGCTCTAGATCGACTTCTAACACAATATATTGAACTTCAGACGATATAAAGAAAGACTACAATACAAGGTCAAATGAATTGAGATAGATCGTGACGACAAATGATACTATGTTGATAAAGAAGAATTCAATAACTCGAAGAAAGTTCTGAACGAATTTCACAAGCTATACTTGAATAAGTCGCACTAAATTGAAAACATGATGAATTTTTTTTTGCTTTTATTTCTTTTCTATTCATGTGAACATGAATGTTTGAAGAAAAAAGTAATGTTATGAACATGTCTGAATTGATCAGAGTTCAGATCTAACTCTAATCAATTTGATTAAAGCAAGTCATGATGCTATGCTTAGTTTGAATCTAGCGCATCTTTATTGAATTCTTCGAGTCATTCTCAGCACTTCTTCTTGTTGTTTAATACTTTCTTCATTCATTTCTTTCATCATTCTTTTAAACAAACACGTCTGATATATTACATCACATCTGTATCAAGTCTAGCACAGTCTCAAGTCATTATTTATAGAAGAGCTTGCACTCTTTCTCTTCTGTATTCTTAATGTCTTGTTATAGCTATCTCTAAAGAGCAATACATACATATCAGTCTCAAGTCTCTTTGATTGAATGATTTAGGCATGATCTCAACATATGGTCAGACTTATGACATAGAAAGCAGTTTTCAATTAGTAAGTCATTTTCTTTAATGTTAGTCAAAACAGCATCATGTGATTTTGACTGATCAGTCATCTTTGTTTCTATGATTCTACGAGTAGCTTTGATTAATTCTTCAACGAAGATGATCTGTTTAGTTGTTTTAGCTTTGATCATTGCTTCTCTATTCTTGATCTCTTGAATAGCTCGTTGATCATTATTCAATTGAATGAGATAGAAACGAATTTCTTTCAAAGTACTGAGTTGAATCAATTGAGTTACTCAAGCGAATCGAAGTTGAAGATTTATTTTATTCTTTAAATCGACGATCAGCTGTTTTTCTTGATAGTCTAGATAGAAGAATAGTCGTTGAAATTGAGTATAAAACTCGCTGAATTTCTTCTGTTCTTGAATCAAGTTGTAGTAATCTTTACGAAAGTTGACTTCTTTATCTGAGTCATCAAACAACTGAGCTAGCTCTTTCAAAAGCTCATCGATGATCTTGTATAAGTTGAAACAGTCACGTTCACGTTTTGACTGAGTGATCTCAGCTGCATCATTGAATAATCTGAAATGTACGTAGCTCAGCTTGACTCGTTCACTTGAAAAGAGATTGACGTTGATTTTCAGCTTGTTCTGAACTTTTTCATATCAGTTCTCTCAGATAAAGTTCTTTTCATCAGTGAAAAACGAAGAATCGAATATTTTCTGAAATCTAGAACGCTCAGAGTAAATTGATGATGACGAGATAATCTCTCTAGCTTGTAGTCTAGCTTTCAGCTCTTCGCATCGTTTCTTCAAAGCTTTCATAGTCATAGAAGGTGTTATGATTTCAGCGAATGAGTCGTTATCTTTGACAATGAAGAATGAAGCTTCAAAACGCTCTTTGAAGAAGCGAAACATGATGAAGAAGAAAGAAGAGATTGAATTGAACGAGTGTTTGAAAAGAGAAGAAATCAAGCGAAGAGCGATGCTCAACAATAGAAGATGAAGTCATTTTTGTTGTTTGATTTAAGAGTTGATTGATTCTCTTGATTGATTTGATTCTCTAGCAATCAATGAAGATTTTTTATCGCTGATTCTATTAATCGAAATGAATGATACATACTTAATGAGCTGTAAGTCGTTTAGCAATTTAATCAGTCTCGCTGTTGATTCTATAAACTCTTTAATGTTGTTCTGTCTTTCGATTGCGTCGATCATCAGGTAAACGAATTTCTTTAGACTCAATCTGTCTGAACAAGTATATTGAACGAGTAATGAGTATTTATATCATATGATAAACGAAATTCTTAATGTAATGTTAAGATCATGCCTAGATCATTCAATCAAAGAGACTCAAGACTGATATGTATGTATTGCTTTTTAAAGATAGCTATAACAAGACATTAAGAATACAGAAGAGAAAGAGTGCAAGCTCTTTTATAAATAATGACTTGAGACTGCGCTAGACTCGATACAGATGTGATGTAATATGTCAGACATGTTTGTTTAAAAGAATGATGAAAGAGATGAATGAAGAAAGTGCTGAACAACGAGAAGAAGTGCTGAGAATGACTCAAAGAATTCAATAGAGATGCGCTAGATTCAAACTAGACATAGCATCATGACTTGTTTTAATCAAATTGATTAAAGTTAAATCTGAACTCTGATCAATTCAGACATGTTCATAACAGCTATGTTCATTGAATCTGACGTTGATTTAGAAATTTAAGCGCTAGTTAAAGTCGCGTCGCGCGATTTTAACTGTTTAATTAGTTTAACTGACTTCTCATTGAACTGACTGAAAGAGAGTGATTTCAGACTGAGTTGAGAGATAGCGAAAGATCTCTTCAATATATGAGTAGAAGTCAAACTCTTCTGCTTCATGATTATCTTGTTACTTGTGAGTAGAACAATTGATTTTAAATTGAGAATGAAATTCGAAAATCAAAAAGAATCAATTTGCATATCAATTACTAGATTAATTTTGTTCATTCATGTTTTTTCAAGAATCATTTGATGTTGATTTAGTCGAGTGATCAACATAGAAGCTGTGTCAATCGTATGATCTTGAACAGTCAGGTTTGAATAAATGACATGAGTAATGAATTTCTTAACATAGTGATCATCAAATTCTCGAATTGACTTTGCTTTGATCAAAGTCAGAGACTCAATTTGCAACTGATCATAAACAATCTGCGTGATCACTTCATCAATGAATGAATAGTCAGCAGCTTCGATGTCTATCAATGACTTCAATGAGTAACTAATTTCATTGCTAGAAAGTACACATTCAGTAGTCAAAGATTCAGAAGCAAAAGAATCATCTGACATGCTTGTTGTTGAAGAAATTAACACATCTTTCATCGCGTCTTTAATGAAAGTCTCTAGTTTTTTGTCTCACTATCTTCTGAAGAAAACATTTTCTCATTCTCTTTATTCTTCGAAATGATGATTTCATGTAGACGAAGAATGAATGCACAAGATTTCAAGATGTTAATCTTGTTTTAAGAACAGTTCTTGAATAAGTGATCTGAGATCTTGCAAATATAGCAGACGATAGACGATTTGACTGACTCAGAAGTAGAAAAGATAGTCAACTTGACATATTCAATTATCGAAATCATCACTGCTGATAATGAAGTAGCAATGCATTTATCAGGTACAACAGTGACTTTGATGATGACAGTGCAAAGCTGACTGCGTAACTGATAGTTGACTCGCTGTTTATTATTCACTTCTTGAAGAAAGCTCTTGAAACAATAAAGTGAAGCGAAGTCTTTAAAGCATACTGATAAAGCATTCTGCAAGCGATTATTGATCTTATTCTGAAGATCGTTCATCAGAATGCAATCATCGTAATCTAAATAGCTGAATAGCTTCATAAAGTTGAAGTAGAAAACATTGAAGAACTTGTCTGCTTGTCTCAAAGCATTGTACTTACGATGACACTTTTGATTCTTATTCTGATTCTCATAGATTTCTTCTAGATGCTTGAGTAGCTCATAGATTGAGATGTAAGAATGTGAAGTGTCATGATGATGTTGAGCGAAAATATGCTCAGCAGCATCATCTTCTAGTCTAAATATCACATAGACAATGCAGATAGTCTCATCGACGAAGTGATCAACATTTGCCTGAAGCTTGTTGTTTATCTTGATTCTTCAGCTATCTCATGTTGATTCATCTTCATTGATGAATACAGATGAGTTCAAAAACTTGAAAGACTTATGATGATCATTATTGAATAAAGTGAATGACTTACGTTGAGTATGATTCTCGATAGATTGATGAGATAAAGATTTTGTAGAAACTCGAGATTCAGTAAACTGATGAGATCGAGATTAATTCGCTGAACGCTGTTTCTTTTTTAGACTCAAGACTTTCTCTTGTAGTTCAACAATAGTCTTTTCTTGAGTGTTTATTGTCGTTTGATTAATTTCTAGCTCATTAAGTCTCTTGATGTGATCGACTTGAACATTGATTCATTGCTTGTTGAGTTTCAAAGTCATGTCTCGTTGATCTCTTAGCTCGACCAGCATCTTGATGATCTTGTCTGACTGATTGATAGCTCATTGATGAAGTTGTTGATCTGTGTTGATGTCTCATGAGATAGCGACATTCTGAGATCTTGCTGAAGCATTGAAAGAAATAAAAGAAACTCATTTATTAGCAGTGCTTCTGAGCAGACGAGCTGTTCGTGACTCAACTGATTCAGAGTCACATGTCATTGTGAAAGATTGAAGATAAAAATAAATAGATTGTGTGATTGATTTGATAAATTTGAGTAAATTTGAAGATGTGTTTTGATGAAAGTAATTCAAAGAATTTCTTGCGAATTTTCTGAATAAACGAAGTAGATTATTTCGTATCATTTACACGTTGATAGCAGAGTAGTTGATTAGCATTTATCTACTGTTAGAAATCGATCTAGAGCGAGTCATAAAAGTGTCATTTAACTAATAAATAAATGCTAAGAAAGAAAAGTATCTACAGAAAAGAACTCAATTCTTATATGTATGTTTCTCAGCTTTATGCTAAACTCGATTGAGTTGATATCTTACACATATGATGCAGAGTTTCAATGACATTATCTCTAGATCAGATTTTCGCTAGACTCGATTAGAATGAAATCAGACGAAAACTAGATGAAGAATAGATGAAGGCTAGAATCGTAACAATCTATGTTGAGTCATGACTCATCATAGATAAGAAGACTCACAATTTAATGAGTTAATATCGAGTCAATGATCTTTGTATCATTTTCATCTTTGCAAATTGACAACACAAGTTGCATCATTGCTGCAATAATTCTTTCAAGACAGAAGATGCTCATTTATATCTTCGCGAAATTCTGAAGCAAGACATGAATAGCTTTGTTAACTACTACAATCTCTTTTATCAAAAGAATGAACATTCTTTGATGAAAAATTTCTCATTGATTGACTGCATGAAGCGCAATGTCAATTATTTCACTCAAGTCATCATCTTTTTCTGATGAAATTTCAATGAAATTCAATCATTCATCTTTCATCAATGAATTCAAGCATTCTCTGACATTGATGAAGAGCTTCAGCAGCTTAAGCATCATTAATCTCGCTTCGTCTTCATCATTGTTTCATTCGTCAAAGTCAAGAGCATCTCTGCATTGACTAATAATTCTTTGAATTCAAGAATCATCACTTCTGTGACTGTTGTTTCAACAGTATCTTCATCTCTTTCTTTCTCATCTTTCAATGAGTCAATGAATCTAAACTTCATCATTATCATCGTTCAAGATAAGATTCTGATCGTTTCTGAGATCAAGAAAATCTGCAACAAGTGAAAGCTGTGCTACTATTGCAAGTTGCAACATTCAAGCAAAATTGCTAAAGAATGTTTAAATAAGAAGCTTTTTACTCTGCATATCATGAACGTTTATGACAATGATATCATCAGTATAAATGAAGAAGTCTCGCTGTTTGCAAAAAAAGTTTAGTTTCTGAGCTAAGTTGCGCTCAGAAATCTGTATACATATCATCTTGTTTACTAGTCTCAATCTTTTCATCTTTACTTCAATCATATAGAAAGTTTTCTGCTAAATCTATCTTGAAACTCTTTGAATTCAATTTGACATTCAAAGATAGTCACATGATAGTATTCTGTATTCTACGTCAAACTCAATCTAAAGTTCTCACTCTCACTCTGATTGATAGTGAAGTCTCAACTTATGTCTTTATGAATAAATTCTTTGTACAACAACATCATTTTTTCTTGCATTAATTAACTCATTCTTGCAGACTTCAAGAATTTGATGATCAAGTTGCTTTAATCAATGACATTACTCATGTTGTTAAAATCACAATAATTCTCGATGAACACATCAAGAGACTATTCTTTTATATCATTGAAACAAGTCAATATTTCATCGTCATGAATTTGTCATGACTTCGTCATCACGTCATTGATGTTAATTTTGAACATAATATTCTCATCTTGTTTTTCTTCTTTTGTCTTAATCATTGTTGCTCATTTCTTGTCAAGATCTATGATCTTAATCAACAAGAAGAAAATTTCTCGTTTGAAGTTAATAAAGTAGCTTTCTTTCAATCTCGCTCTCAATTCGCTTGAAAGAAGCAACTCAGTTCATGAATCACTTACAAGAAGCAATTCAATTTACAGATTGCTCATAAGAAGCAATTCAGTCTACAGATTGCTCACAAGAAGCAATTCAACACTCAGTTCACTTGCAAGAAGCAATTTAGTTTCTCATTCACTTGAAAGAAGCAACTCAGTTTTCAATTCGCTTGCAAGAAGCAATCTAGTTTCTCATTCACTTAAAAGAAGCAACTCAGTTTTCAGTTCACTCACAAGAAGCAATTCAATTCTCAATTCACTTGCAAAAAGCAACTCAGTTTCTCATTTACTCACAAGAAGCAATATAATTTCTCGTTTGCTCATGAAAAGTCAACTAATACTCAGCTCGTTCATAAGAAACAAATCTTGTTCAGTCTTGTTTCTCATTTGAAACAAGAAGCTTTTAATTGTATTCTTCAAGTCATTCAAAAAGAATACTCATCAAAAATCAAGTGTCAAAATTCTTTTTTCTTTAGAACTTCTGTTGTTTTTCAAGCAGATCAATTCAATCAATCTTTTATACAACTTGACATAGTTGAGTTGAGAGTTTGAAGCTTTGATCATGCTGCTCATGTCAAAAACATTGAAGTGTTTAACATCATTTTAAAGAAAATTGATGTCTTCTTGAATCTTGAGTTAATCTCGTCTTCTAGTTCAGATTCTGACGAGTCAAAATCGCATCATGCAACTTTGACTGTTTGTTCAAAGAACAGTTCAACTCTTGCTCAGTTCTCATCTTGTTCTCAAAACAGTATGTATGATAAGAATCATCGTCTGAATCTTCATTAAATGAAAAAGAAATTTCATTTGACTGCATTTACAACACAAGAAGATCTTAAAGTTTATTAATAAAGTAAAAACGTTGATTCAGTCACAATTCTATTATTCAGATATTTTGAGTTTCTAAACATCTTCTTCAAGAAAAACGTTGATATTTTGTCTTTGCATTAAGTTCATGATCATGTCATACATTTTAAAGAAGATGCTCAATTCTCAGTCTTCACTTTGTATGACATGAGTTGTGATGAAATTCTAGAACTTCATCGTTATTTGAATGAAAATCTGTGTAAAGATTTCATTCAAGTCAGTTACTTTCAGATGATTGCTTCTGTTCTCTTCATCAAGAAACTTGAAGAAGAACTTTGCTTCTGCATGAACTATCAAGATTTGAACGCTATCACAGTCAAGAATCAATATTCTCTGTCTCTGATCTCAGAAACGCTGAATCATCTAAGTTGAGCTAAAATCTTTATCAAGCTGAATATCATCTCTGCGTTCAATCGACTTCAAATCAAAGAAGAAGATGAAGCTTTCATCGTTTTTTGCACTCAATTTGAATTATTCAAGTATTTAGTCATGCTCTTCAATTTATGTAATGAATCTATCTCATTTCAGAAGTATATCAACAATACTTTTTGCAAACATTTAAATAAGTTCTGTACAGCTTATCTGAATGACATCTTGATCTATTTTGACAATGAACTCAAGCACGAGATTTATGTCAAGCTCATTCTGCAAAAGCTGCAAGAAGCAAATCTTCAGACAGATATAATCAAATGCAAGTTTCACGTCACTTAAGTTTCATATCTAGAATTGATAATCATCATTGAAGAGATCAAGATGAATTCTTTTAAGATAAACATCATTGTCAACTGATCTATCTTGATCAACGTTAAAGATGTTCAAAGTTTTCTAGATTTCGCGAACTTTTATAAAAAATTCATCTATGACTATAGTAAAATAACTATCTCGCTCACTCATCTCATCAGAAAAGATGTACTCTTTGTTTAATCTCAGAAATGTCAGATTGCATTCAACATTCTTAAAAAAGTCTTCACTTTCAAGATTATTTTTTGTCACTATAATTCAGATCACAAGATTGTGATAGAAATCAATGCTTTGAACTATATGTTCAAAAACATTCTTTCTCAGTACAATGAGAATGAGATTCTTCATTCAGTCGCTTACTTTTTGAAGAAGCATAACTCAGTCGAGTGTAACTACAAGATCTACAATAAAGAACTCATGATCATTGTTTATGCTTTCAAGAAATGATGATCAGAGTTTGAAAACTTTATTTACTTTGTCAAGATGATCATGAATTACAAAAATCTTGAGTATTTCATGTCAACTAAACAGTTGAATCATCATCAAGCTCATTGAAGTGAGTTTCTATCTAAATTCAACTATCACATCGCTTATCATCTTGACAAGATTGATGATAAGTTGAATGCTTTAACACATCATTCAGAAGATCTCTTTAAAGAGAAGAATACATTTGATTCTCAACATCAATATCAACATTAAACAATTCTGAAAACTTATGTTTTAAATCTTGATATTGTTGAGAATCTCATTTTCAATGTCTTTAACATCAAAGTCATAAAGTTTCAGTCACAAATTATTGCTTTAGATTCAGTTCAGTTACATTTGTTTTTAATTATTTCAGCATTTTCGCAAATTTTAGCTCTTATGAATTTAGAATTCGAAGAATTCAACGTTGAAAATGTCAAGTCTCAGCTAAATCAAGACACTCTGAATCTTGATAAAAATTCTGCTGACATTCTCACTCAGACATTGTGAAAGCAAGTTGAAATCAATGACAAATTCGCAGCTCAGATAATCGAAGCACTTTGCAATGAAACATAACATCACAACAAGATTTCTCTAGTTGAATTTGAAGAACATGAGAATCATCTGTACTTTCAAGAAAGAAAGTACATGCTCAACTCAGATAAACTACGTCTTTGTATCATTCAGCTCGCTCATGATAGTGTCGTTGATGATCACTCAGAAAGAGCAAAAAGCTATGAACTGATCAGTTAAGTTTACTGATGATCAAACATTTATAAGTATATTTAATGCTTCATACAAAACTGTCACATGTGCACATGTTTCAAGCTCTTTAGACAATGAACTTAAGAATGATTGTGTTCTCTTTCAGTTCTTGAACGTCGTTGATGTGATATCTTCATGAACTATGTAAATTCTTTATCGCTCAGTATCTTCATGAGTATCACATATAAATATATTCTAGTCTTTATTGATCATCTTATCAAAATGAAACATTTAATTCTCATCACTTTTATGAAAGTTGAAGAAGTTATTAACTGCTTTTATGCTTATGTTTGAAAACATCATGATTTACTCAAGTTTTTCATGTCTGATCAAGACACACAATTCATCTTCAATGTTTGAAAGCATATGTGTAAAATGTTGAAGATAGATGCTAAGTTATCAACAATGTATCACTCTGAAATCGATGATCAAATTGAGAGAATCAATGCTGTCATGAAGCATTATCTTTGAGTCTTTGTCAACTACATGCAGAATGACTGAGCTAAGTGACTTTCTGAAGTCGAATTTGTCATCAATAACGCATCATCATTAATCACTTTAACATCACTCTTCTTGATCAATTTAAGTCAAAACTCATGTTTAAATTTCAAGTTTTTTGAATCTCTGCTTGAGAATTTTACATCTCAAGCTTGAAACAAGTTAATCAATGTTGAAGAGTTCATTAAGAAGATGAAGAAACTAACTGAGCATCTACATAATGAGATGCTTATAGCTCAGATCATCTACAAATTTAATGTCAATCTCTTTCATCATTCTTGTTTTAAATACTTCATTGAAGATGAAGTCTGATTGAATGTTTGCAATCTCAACATCGTTCATCTTGCTATTAAGTTAAACAATCATAATGTTGATTTCTTCAAGATCAAGCATGTCTTCAAAAACAATTTTCTGATCATTGAGTTAAATCTTTCAACATTCATGAAAATTCATTTAATCTTTTATATCATTCTTCTGAGTCATATCACAAGTGATCTTCTTTCAAGTCAACATCAGAAATTTCAAGAACTCATTATCATCAAGAATGACAAAAGATTCTGATATGTAAACAGCATACTAAACTTCAAACGTGATAAACATTATAATTCATCTCTGCTCAAGTATTACATCGATTGAAAAGATCACTTTTCTACTTGAAAGTCTTTTCATCTTTTGAATAATTGTGAGTAAGCACTCGATGAATATCATCTCGTCAACTCTGTCGTCGAAGAATCACATGTACTGTCATATGTGATATTTCAATATCAATGTCAAGAACTTTAAGTTCAATCTTCATCATCTCAATTCAGCTCAAATCTGACTCAGATCTTGTTTAGATCTGACTCAGACATCTTGTTTACATCTGATTCAGATGTGACTCAGATGTATTCTAGTTTTGCTTATGCATCATTATGTTAAAATGCATCTCGTCTCATCTCGTTCAGATCTGACTCAGATGTGACTCAGATTTATTTCAGTTTTGTCTGTGCATCATTACATTAAACTGCATTTCATCTTTCTCTTACTCAGATCTGACTCAGATCTTGTCTAGATCTGACTCAAACATCTTGTTTAAATTTGACTCAGATGTGATTCAAATGTGTTTCAATTTCACTGTGCATCATCATATTAAAATGCGTCTCATCTCATCTCATCTTACAGAAATCTTACTCAGATTTGACTCAGATGTGACTCAGATCTATTTCAGTCTCATCTGTGCTTCATCACATTAAAATGCGTTCACATCAATTCTTGTCTCGTTTCAGCCTTTGTCTTCGATTCTTTCTCGTCTCGTCTTGTTTCTTCTCATCGTCTTGCAGAAGCTCAGTCTTGAAGAGAAAAGTTACTGTCATGATGTCAGATCATCAATTCAATTTAGAACATAAATCGTTGATATTTTAAATAATCTCGATTCATTGAATCTGTTTCGCAGTTCAATGAATCAAGTCATCAATCTAGTCATCATCATCTTAATCTAGTCTCAGCAATTCTGTTTCAATCATCTCAGTCGTGTGCACAAACTTCTGCAATCTTAAGTCAATAGAACTATTGTCTAGCCTTGATTCTGCTCGATTCATGTATATAGAAGTCGAACCCTCGTTCTTTCCTTTCGCTCTTTGTCTTTCGTCTTGTACATTACCTGATGTATTGTCTTGTACCTAGATTCTATCAAAGTAATAATAATACCAGTCTTCTATATTGATAGTACCTCTAGTCTAGCTCAGTCTCTGACATGAAGTTTGGTTTACGATAGTCTTTGATAGATTACAGGTTATTTACAGGTTTTCGGCTGCTTTGCGGTAGCAGGATGGTTAACATTGCTGTAACATCATAAATTTAGAGAGTCAAGAATCAGTTTCTGTAACATTACGTTTCAAAGCCTTATCACGTCGTTATCGTAATTCGTGTTAACTATCAAAACGTTAAACCAAGTTGACGTTTAAAAAGGTCTAAACGGTTTGAACTATATGACGTACTATGGTAATTAACCGTATGACGCTTACTACGTGTTCCAAATTTCTTCGCCTAAAGGCGAGAGGGTTGAATAACACCGTTACAAAACCTTTACCGTAACCCAACCGTAGATTCACCGTAAAAAGAATCCTGCATGAGTCGCTAAGGTAGGTAGAATAAGGTAACCTCAGGTGTTAGCTTAGCTGTTAGCTTAGTTTTTAGCTTCGGACAATTGACATGGTCGGCTGAGCTCTAGCCTCTTCAAACCCACCTCCTCCGCTCCGGACTGTGCTGACCTCGCTGTCGTCGCCCCCTTCAATCCCATCGCTCTCACAATTCCGGTTTCATCGGCGAGGCCGATGCTCACATTGCTTCATACGTCGGCGGATCTAGCAGTTAAGCGGCGTCAGCTGTTTGGAATGACGGAGCCAGTGAATCTGACAGCGGAAGAGTTGGCAATATACTGAGATTTCATCGATAACGCGTGGGTTCGGAATAAGCCTCCTGCGCGGATTTATGTCAGCGGGTTGAGATGCTCAATTTTTTAATGTGGATTCTGGCGGTCAAAAGTATGGAAAGGCAGTGGTAATGGCTCTATCCGGCGACAGAGGGTGGAAGAAGCAATGGCTACGCTTCAGAAGTCAAAGAAAGACGAAGCTATACAGAAGAGGGAGGCGAAGCGGGCTGCTGAGGAACTTGCCGATCAGCGGAACAAGGCCTTAGTTGACTGGCTAGTAAGCGGAGGCTTAGATAGAAACGACGAGGATGAGCTCGATGAGCTCGATGAGGCAAAGGAGTATTTCGAGGAGGGCAATCTGCCTATGACCACTGAAGACTGCTTGAGGGAGCTGGCTCCCCATGGTATAACACGTCTATTGCCCGGAGCTCCGCCCAAAAGACGGCGGCGGCATCACTAGGGGGGGGTGGCGTTAGAAATGAGGTTATACAGGAATCTATTGAAATTTTGACTCTATCTTCATGCCTTCATAGATTGACCTGTAATCTTCGCTATTTACTATGACAAGTTGACAACTGAAAGAGAAACACCAAAAGTCCCCTAGTTGATGGCTTGCATTGGCGTAGCTGAAGTATAAAAGGTCCCGCACTGGGGGGGCACGAGGGCAGTGGGGTTGATTTTACTGTTGAAGTTGGTAACCTCCGCTTCATAGAGCTGGTAGGGCTGGGGCCCGCTAGTAGAGTTTTCACCAACATCTACAAATCTGGTTCTTATTTTGGAGATTCGCCACTAATTTTGGTGGGGGTCTCGGCAATTCTAGAAACAGTGCTAGGTGAACCCTTCTAAGTAATGTCTAGCAACATTACAGCCCACTTCATTCCTCGCCCCTACCCATCAGATCCCCTTTCTTGAGTATATACAATGGCTCGGCAATTCAGCACGTCCGTAGCGAAGGCAGTCGGTAAGTGGCTTGGATACGACCGCGAAAACCTGACACCAAACTGGAAGAATGCCATAGAGAAGTTCACGGAGCCTGGAGGAAGCGCTGAGCAGAAGCTTGGCAAAATTGAAGAAGTTACCATCAAGTACGTTAGCGTGTTCCATATTTTCAGGAAGGCTATACCGCTCACACCGCTCACTCAGAACTCGCCCCGAAGGCCCTGTCCACAAGTCCCATTTCGACCCCACCGACCTGGACGATGTCATCAGCGCGCAAATCAAAGGCGAAAAGGATACCAAGACCTGCCATGTCTACGAGGACGGCACTGGGACCACCAAAAAGGGCGGGCAGCGAGATTAAACAATCATTCCTCGTTGAACTCTTTTGGTGGAGCCGATACTCGAAGTATAAGAAGGCCTTTCTGGGCAATGGCAATAGGTGTTTGCTAGCGCCTCGTCATTTTGAACGTGATGTTGCGCTTTCTCTCATCCCGGCTTTCTTACTTACTCTCTCTTTGTCCTTTTTTCCGTCGAATCATCTGCAAACACCTGGCAGATTAAAAGTCGGAGATGGTGGAACGTCCTCGATGAGGAGTTTGCCATTGGGATCCGATATGCCTGTCCAGTGTTGAGCGATGCTGAGCGATGTTGGTCGGGGATTGGCGATGCCCTTGGAAGAGCCTTGTTCTACTCAGCACGAGATTTAGATCGACACCGTCTAGTCCAGCTCCCTAGTTGCAACCCATATCGGAAGAAAATCAGGGAATTAGGGAAGACGCTGTTGATCTAATATTCATTTCATCAGATCCACTACATCTGCGCGGATAATAGGGGAACATTAAAGCGTTCGTTTGTTAAAAGTACAAGAATATAGCACGAGATCATGAAGAATACCAAAAGAAGAACATCCGAACGTTAGCATGGCTCTACCTTAACATTCCTATCCCACGACAGTAGAAGGAAGCGATAGGAGGGTAGTATAGGAGAGTAGAGAGGGAATACAGGGGAGTAGAGGGGGAGCAGAGAGGGAGCACGGGAGAGTATAGGGGGAGTATGAGGGAGCAGAGAGAGAGTATGGGGGAGTATTAAGAGAATATCAGGGAGTAGAGAGAGAGTATAAGGGAGCAGCGAGGGAGCATAGAGAGCAGCGAAGGAGCATGGGGGAGCAGAGGCTTCAGCGAACACGTCCGAAACACCAGAGCACAGCAATAACTTTCTAGAACGTGGAAACATCGATGTCCTTTCAACAAGGATGCCCATGCAGAACTCAACGTTACAAACAAGGCAAATTGCAAGGTCATCCGCCTCAACTCAAGTGACGCTTCATCAGGACCATGTATCTGCAATTCAAGGCGGTGGCGATCCATGGTTAATTCAACTGATATGGGGAATCTACTATACAGCTGGAACACTAGTCTACACATCCATAATGGCAGTGACTGTCATTGAATTGTTCGTCTGGGTCTGCGTTTCCGTCGGCGCCGCTATCTCGATGAGGCTGCTGGCTTTCTATCTATGCATGTGCTATGAAGACAAGGTGGAAGGAGAGGCATAAAAAGAATAGGAGACATCAGCCACAGCGAGCTCTTAGGAGCCAACATCAACATACCATTAAATAGTAGAGGCACGGGATAAAGCAAAATACACCGTACAGGGTTTCCTTACCCTTTGTTCAATGCACTTTACGTCCTGTTTTGGGTCACCTTTTACAGCGGTCACCGGACGGTCTCCGGGTACCAAATGCTCAAGGGTATGTTAATCATGAGACTCCGAAGAGCCGTCCCGACGATACTGATTATTTCAGTCTGCATACAATCAAAGATCGTAGACGGAAAGACGTTAGAAGCCAGTAAACGCTCGAAGATAGCATCGACAGCTTCGATACCCAACCCAGCATGTCCGTCTTAAATCATCTTACATATTTTTTCTCTGCTACCGATTATCTGTTACAAATAGCGTTTCACAGTATTGAGAATATCTTCTTCATCGCATAATCGATGCTAAACATTTTGCAGCTAAAGCAAAACTTCTCTATATGTACATTTGAAGTCTTTCCAAGTAGTGTTTCTTCCTCTCCTAATCTTTTTTCGTTTTAAGCTGTTTGGAGTTTAGAAATTGTAGAAGGTGGTGGGATATTGTTCGTTAATGATCCGCGAGCAATAACCACCTGCGGCTTGTCTCCCCTTGCAACAACCACGTCGAAAGCATATTCCTTGAGATTCATCAGGTCCTTCTCATGCGCGAAACTGAAGCCCATGAGGGACAATGCTAGGACAACTCGCCGGTTGGTTAGAACATAATCACCCGTTTGATTGCCAACCGCTGCCATCTGGATCCGAACGCTGAAAAGTGGAGGTACGATTGAATTTTCAACGAAGGGATAGTCGTACAGCGGTCTGGACTCCTTCGGCCAAAACCCATCCTTGATGTAGGCTTCATAGAGGGCCTGAGTAAGAATGCCGGCGACTGCTTGAGCCTTTATTGAAGTATTACCAGGATGGAGGTCGATGCCGAATGATCCAGGTTCATTTGAGTCCGCAGGTTCGGGCATGACCAAGCTATTGGGTTTGCTTTGATTGTCGTCAGCTCTCGACTCAAAGCATCGTTTAGCAGAGGGTCATCACTGGGGCTTCTACCCTAGCTGAAAGTGAGGATTGGGCAATTCCAAGTTTCGGAGTGAGCTTGGGGGAGACATAGTCATGCCCAGACTAGCCCAAAGACACAAACACCATACAGCCATCGACCGGACTGGGATTTTCGCGAAAGACATATGTATAAGCGATGACCAACTGGCATCACCAAACGTTCAGTCTAAAAGGCAGCAATGTTGAAGATCTAGCCAAGCAGCACAACTACGATATCAAGTATATTCTAGTTCTTTATACGCATACTGACCTACGTCAAGCTATAGACAGAGTTGAACGCAGAGGCCTCTTCATCGTCTAACCGCTATCCTCGGCAATGCCTACTCATTGAGAGGCGACATGCGCTTTGTAGGACCAAAGAGTATTCGAGCTGCATACATGAAACAGGCAGGCGACCGAATCTATACAATTTGTCATACGAACGTGAAATATGCATTCATAAGAGAACACAAGTTTGCGTGAAATTCCCGAAAAAAAGAAAATAGCGTCTATCTCCTGCACTTGTGGGAGGCACATACCAAGTTCTTAATCGGAGGTTGAGAAATCCTTAAAAAGCGGATTATATGGACGAGTCAAGCCCCTTACTCTTACCAATCTTTCCCAACACTCCTATAATTCTCTGGGACAGGTCACGAACATTGGCATCAACCAGGATCGAGCCTCATATCCTAGCTCTCAAATACCTAGCACTTATTCACCCTTTCTTGGGCGTCGATTCGTTTGCGACCCTTATGTTACTGTGCATAGAAAGTGATGCTACAGGACACTTGCTCGGGACGATTGGGTCCGCTAGGTGACCTTCATACAGTTTGACGAGTAGAAAGACGACGAAGGCGGCTCGCATCAAGTGCTCCTTGAACAGGTTGGCTACTGTTTCACTTCCCGGAAGTCGAGTCAGTTGGCTAATCGCTTCCATTCAAGGTGGCACTTTTCTAGATTGAATATGATGAGGAACTAGAAAACGATTTTGCACGTTGACATTGATTGGTCGTATATGTCAGCTTGGTGTAAATATTTAGTCCAGGCGTGCGAAATCAGATACGCCTTATCTCCATCCTCACGCGACAGAACGATAGTGGGGGAGCCGACCTTGTACGCCTGATCGTTATTGAAGTGTCCAAATATCTTATAGGTCGGATATTGTGTTCGTCCATACTTCCGGAATTTGGCGATCTACTAATTGCAAATCGCAAGAGCGCTTCCCGCCACAATGCTTCAGAATTTGAAGTTTGCCATCAGCCGCAAGAGCGATTTACTCCTTAAATTTCCGAACTCGAGAGCTGCAGTACTCCGTCGCCAACAACCTTATCTTGTTCCACTATGAAACCTTATACGGTTCTTTCCGAGCTTGAGTATGTACTGCTTTTAAGTAAAGTAGATCGCTCAGTTTTCCAACAACCAACTAGTTCTACTTCGGCCTTCCTTATTTAGCAGCCATGCTTGTCGTTCCCATTCTCCTGAGGCTTTGCTTTCTTCTGTTGCCATTGACGGTCGTCAGCCACCCTGCAAACCCGAGCAGCTCCAGCAAAACACTCGATAAAAGGGGATCCCGTGATGCGGTCGAAGGACTCGGTGGATATGTGCGGATGTTGGGCCATGAAGACAGGCCTGTCAGAAGAACAGAAGATAAAAGCATGGTGAACCCAACGTGGACTTCAGGAGAAATGATAACCAATCCTAAACCTACGACACCCTTCACGTCTAATCATTACTTCAATATCACCACCCTTGCTTCTGCGAAATCAAACGCCTACCCCTTCGATATAATTGTAGGACCTCTGGAAGTATGTTCTTACCAATGTATTCGGACCTTTAGGTCTCCCCCCCTTATCAGACACATACTAACCGATTACGGTGCAGATCGCGGGCTTCGTTGACCTCGACAATCTAGACGTAGAAGCCGCAGTCTACGTGCGCAAATATGCAGTGGGTGTCTTCAAATGCAACCTCAAAGAGTCATGCAAAATCAACATCAACGTAGTGCTTGCCAAGGGCACGGTTGAGTTGTACTTGAAGAACAAACACGAGGTCTGGCTCCTTGCGAAGCTGAGTCTGCCATTCGGGAAGAGCTTCTCCGTGGATAAGAAAGTCTTCAATTTGCCGCAAGACGGAGCGTTGGCTGGTGGCACGATTGATGGTACTGTAACGAGTTCCGGTGTCCCAGCCGCTGCTGCATCTCCGGCATCTCCCTACACAAGTTAGTATAATAGATGTGAAGGACTTGTTCGTAAGAGTTTTTAGGCCACGGGTGTTCCGTTCCTCCACCCAGACGGCGCTCATTGCTAGAAATACAGGCGACCGATTAGTTCGAAAAGCAAAAATGGTCATTCCAATCGAATTTTTCAAAACGACAGATATTTACCACGTGCTCCATTTTCTCTAACCCGTCCTCAAGCCCTCGTACTTTTCTTCACTCCTTTCTGCTCTGCTCTCCTATTAATTTCCAGCGCCGAACCCTCGCATTTCATTTCTCAAACACCGTCACGAAATCCCTCACTCCCATGCCCCCACCACATATCACCCCCACTCCCATCCCCTCCGCTCCCACTTCACATCGCCCCCACCCCCCCACGTCACTCCATCCACTCCTATCCCTCAATTTTCCATCATCCCTCATCCCTCATCCCTCATCCCCCCACCCCGCCACACCAACACTCTCCCACTGCCCCCCTCTTAGGCCGTGATCATACAATCACCACACTGAAAATCCGAGGTTGAGTTCAGAGTCGACAGTTGGGGTGGAAGGGGTGGAAGGGTGGAAAAGAAGGAATCTGAAGGAAGTGTTGGAGAACGGTTTGAAGAGAGTGGAAGAATAGCAGGAACGGGAGAAGCCAGAATCCGGAAGGGGACGGTAGCCTAAACTACCACCAAAACCCTTCATCTGCACAAACCAACTCCCTCCCAAAGAACCCCCCCCCGGCAATCCCCCTCACAACAATACAATATAACACAACACCACCCCATCCCTTCTCATCCATCTATTAACATCCTCCCCTCCCCTCAAACCAACCAAAAACCCACCAAAAACCTCTGCAAAAAAACCCCCCACCAGACCTCACAAACCACGAAAACCCACAAAACCACAGTTTCACCAACAATCCCGCAAACCTTCGTCAGTCCCCACACCAATCCCCACCAAAACTCCATGCGGAGCTAATCAAACTCATGAAAACTAATAAAAACCCTTTCAAAACCACAAACCACAAAAACCCCAACCCCTCAACCGAACTAATCAAGCAGATGGGGGTGGGGTGTTGCGGGCGGGAGTGCGGGAGTGCGGGATGAGGGTGGGGTTGCACAGGCGGAAGGAAGGGAGGAGGAAGACGCGAGTGCTAGGATCAGGATGGAATGTTGTAGTGGCAATATCGTTCTAGCTCATTATCTAAATGCTGCAAATAGTACGCGAAGAACCGAAATCGCACTAACCTATGTTAAAACAAACGCATTCCTCAATCACGAGACCATCACCTCACTCAACCACCCCCCTTCCCCGCCCTCCCAAGCACCTGCCTCACCCCCACCGACTTCTCCCTCCCCTCCACCCCCTCCACTCCCTCCCGAACCGCCGCCAGCACCCCTCTCAGCCGCCCACTCTTCCTGCACAACGCCATCATAGCCACAGCCACCTCAGCCCTCTTAAGACGGGTTTGCTCCACGCCTTCCCACGCGCTAAACAGCACTTTTACGTACTCTACCAGGACATCCTCTAATGCGTCCGTGAAAGTTGCAGAGTCTTGTAGCTCGAGTTTCGCGAAAAGGGATTTCTGAGCGTCCAAAATGGCGTTGTGCACGATCCTGCTCCCGCTTCCTGTCGTGACTTTAACGATCATCTCGAGGGTCTGGGAGAGGCTGATGACGAGCTCGGCCCCGCTGCGGGATTTTGGGTTGATGCTCTTCAGCAGCGCCGCCGCCGCGTTCGCTAGCGTTTCCTCCGTGATGGATTTTGAACTTGGGCCGCCGGAGCGCTCGTCGATGTCCATGTCGTCTGCGTCGCCCAGTGCGTCGCTGATAACCGGGTTGGCGATTTCTGATACTTGGGGGTACAGGTCGACCGTATCGCGCAGCTCGACGAAATCGCCTAGGCAGGCGAGAGCGTACTGGCGGTATCGGGGGTTGTTGCGCTTGGCTTCGCGGATGATGATTTTTTGCATTTGGGATGCTGTTGCTTCATTTGTTGCTAGGAGGGTGCTGGTTTTGGCAAAAGTAATGAAAGACTTCAGGACGGTTTCTTTGCCGTCCCAGGTTTTGCCTCCTAGGGCGTTCTCAAGAGCTGGCCAGATGATTTGGGCGTTTGAGTCACTTATTTCGGTTCCTGAGGAATCGATAACATCGGCGACTGCGAAGGCGGAAGTGTGTTTGAGGGACCAGCGGGGGGAGTCTAGATACTCGAATGCCAGGGAGATGATTTCTTTGAGGTACAAAAGTACCGCACGAGAGCCTCCAACGTTTTCATTCCAAGTATCTTTGAAGAACACTTTTGCGCGTTCGTAAGGATCGTGTTTTGCGACGAAGACAAAGGGAAGGACGTCCCCAGCAAGTGCATTGAAGCGATCTGTTGCATGTTTCGATGTTGCAAATATTATGTCTCCTGCGATGGCTCGATGGCGCTCGTCCTCGGAATCGAAGTACATCTTTTTCGCAAAATCAATAAGCTTGAGAATCTCTTCATCTGATGCTAGTCTTGCAAGATAACCACAGGCAGCAGCATACGATGATGAGACAGTCTCATTACGGTCAAGGACCTGTTTACGAGCAAATTTCAGAAAATGACCTGCGTGGTCTTTGAAGACGAAGCTGTGCCTGGTTGCAAGGGACACAAGTATGCGAGTCGCTCCGACTTTCGACGGAAGTCCCAAGGCGACCTTGATGGCATTTTCCAGGGTTGATTGAAGTTCTTTCATCGTAGCTTCGTCCAAGAAGTCTAAGCACCGTTCGATAGCTTCCATCATGGGAGAAGCTCTGACTGCCGTCAATCGAGCATCGTCAAGCTGCTGGGTGGTCACCCCATACTCATCGGCATGGAGACGAAGATAGTTAATCTGTGCCGGCTCCACTGAACTCAAAAGCGCGATCAAGCGCCCTACGAGCTCTGGGACATAGGGTCTTAGTATCTTTCCCGTACTACTCTTGATGATTTGTATTAGCGTTGACAGAGCAAACGCTCGTACTTCTTCGGCGCTAGATTCCAGTCCAGAAGGACTGAGTAGGAACGGTAGTACGTTCTTTAGCATGGTGTCGGCACCTTTGGCTGCTGAGTCTCCTGCTTCAAGCCTGCGTGTCAACACGCCCGTCAAAGCTCTTGCCAAGGCCATGGCTGCTTTACGAACGGAGTCCTTGATGTCGTCACAGACCTTTATGACAGATTAGCATATGGATGTCATGGAGGAAAGACGGCATGATACCTTGAAGGTTAACGCCCAAATCTGGCCAAGGTACTTCTCGTACTTTTCCACAGGCCTACCTTGCACCAAGTCAGCGATCGCAGCACAGCTGGCTTGCCGGGCACGCCATTCCTTGCCAAGGATGTTCTTCAGTAAATCGTTCATTATGTTGTCAAAATGGCGATCAATGACGGCTGGAGGATCTTTGACGAGCGCAGCCCAAATATCGTTCATTGAGTTCCTCACATTTGTGTTCGGATCGAATCGGTATCGAAATAATGCTGGATATAGCTTCGGGTTCTCTGCTAGGTAACCATCCACGCTTGAATCGGACAGTATGTTACTTAAGCCGAAGCGTCCAAAAGCAGCACGACTGGACCAAATAGCGTTGTTGGAAGCAAGAGACATGAACCGATAGACAAGACTGGGATCACCAACTTCAGATGCTAGGCTCATGATGTCTTTGTATGTCGTGACAGATCCTTCCCCTGTCGGCAATGCTCCTGGATCGAACAATTCGGTCTCATCGGATACATTGCCTGCTAGGCCCGCACTTGTCCCTGTGAACGATCCTACAAGATCACGTATCAGATCATCCTTGAGAGCTCTGTCACCCTTTTCGTAGACCAAAGTCAACCCTCGGGAAGCAGATTCCTGATTCAAAGGGTCACGGTCCGCCAAGAATCTCTTAAAAGCAGCTTGACATTCTCTTAACCGGCTTCGTACTTCTTCAAGGTGTCCGCAGTATTGGATAAGACATAGGAGCCATATCACAACCGCTTGTCTAAGAGCTGGTTTAGTACTCTTGAAATCTGCCAGTACTTTCTCAAGTATCGATGGTAAGACATTAGTCCTCTCCGGCGTCTGTGGCGGCGATCCTTCAAAATCTAAAACCGCAACCAAAGATTTCGAGCGCCAGCCGACAGCAGCGCAACTCAGAGCGGCCCCAACCGCAAACTGTACAGGTGCTTCTCGGACTTCGTGTAACTCATAGAGTATCTGTACGATTTGGTTCAACAAGGAATCGTTTGCTTCGTTCTCCGGACATTGTGATGCGAAATAACCCAGAGCGACAATGGCCTTCTCGTTGCCATCTTTGGCTTTCTCTTTCAGCTTTTGTAACATTGCCGTAGCACCATGTGGAGCAGGTATAATTTCAGGAGTTAGAGCAGCAAAAAGGCTTAGCTCGGCGATGGCTACCATGGCGCCGTCGAGCAGCAGCTTGTCCCGGCTACCCTCTAGTACGTCCAGAACAGAAATGATGAAAGTGGCTGTCAGTTCCGTGTGATTTGGAAAGCTGTTGCCACGACATGAGATTCTACTCAGCAAGTACGCTATTGCAAGGATAGCGCCGTGCACTTGAAAGATCTCAGATCCGACAGCTTTTCGCCAGGAATTTAATTTCTGGTCGAAAATCGTAAACATCCTTTGGACTGCTTCTTGGCGACTCCGTTTGTGAGATGCTACAAGACCAAAGATATGAGACGCCGGCTCTCTCAGAGCTTTCTGGTTTGATAAGATGGGATTTTGAAGAGAAGATATCTTGATCACAAGACCATCCATACAGGAGTCAGGACATAGAGCATAGAGATCTAATATGCTGTCGTTAGGCTCATTGGATTCTTCGATCGCAGGATCTATTAGGTTGCTGAAAGCTGCATCGAGGAGAACTTCTAGTGATGTTTGGGAACGAAAGTCATCTTTGATCATATCTCTTAGATATTTCTTCACCTTTATGCGGGCATCCTCGTCATTTGTGATTAGTGCATCAACATTGCGCTCCCATTGCGCGTCTAAAACAGGGGCAGCCCCAGCTGATCTCAAAGCCTTGTCTAACAATACATTACGACAGTAAAGGACTGCCCGATCCTGGGCGCGGGCTAATTGACGCCGAGAAGCTCCCATCCTACCCAATTCCCAGCGGGGCTTTAGTCCAAAGAATTGCTCGATGAGATCGTTGAATCGTGGAAATTGAAATCTCGCATTCTCGGGTATTTCGCCGCTCACAGAAGAGCCGAGAGCCTTGGGCGGATGTAATGTGCTATACCAATAGGGATCGAGACCTTTCCTGCCTTCTTCAATCACCTCGCTTCGCTCGTTAGCAGTACCTTCCATTGCCACGAGATCAATCCATCGAGCTGTCGTATTCCTGTAGGGAAGACATCGGTTGGCAAAGCGGACAGCCATAAATCGTGTACTCCTTACAATCTCAGATCCCGATTCATCTGATTCACCAGCTTGCAAACCCATATGATGGAAGCAAAGGCTTGTCAAGGATTTTTCGAGGTCTACCTCTACATCGTCACCGAAAGCTCCAAGTACGCTACTTAAAGCCTGTTCGATGCTGAAGGATACATCTTTGCCCGACGGATCTGTACTCAGTGATCTGAAAAGCCATCGGAGTAGGTCAAGATTTGCGTCAAGGAGAAGCTTATCAGGACATGCTGCTGCTAGAAGTCCAATGCTCTCGTATGCATAACTTCGCGAGCTCAATTCACCAGCATTAGGACGGGAGTCCTCGCTGGAAAATCCTGGCCATCCCTGGCTCTCAATATATTCTCGAAGCTGGGATACCAAGACAGGTGCAAAGGCACTGATGTCAGCTGGAGAGCTGATACGCGCAAGCCAGTTTACGAAGACAAAGATCTGAGCCCGGAGCTTTGAGGTCTCGAGACCTTGTTTTGGAGTGCCAGAATTGCCATCCTGAACCTGGGCTTCCAAAGGCGCAAGCCCTTCTTGAACAATCTGAATGCTCTGTGGGACGAAAGAAGAGCATTGCTTCGATCTACATAGGAGAGAAAGGATCTTAAGTTGAAGAGGCACCCGTGCGGGAAGGGAGCCATCGGTTCCTCTCGTCCCTAGATAAAATTTGAACAATCGCTTCACAAGACCAGGGTTTTCGAGCGAAATAGCCGATGTAGCTCGTTTCAAGATATCATCCCCAACATCTGACAGACGCGAGTTCGTGTCAGCGCACGCGAGAAGCGCTGGTAAAAAGCGCTCTGAATCTACGAAGGCTCCACTAGCGAGGAACTTGGTTGCCAATACCTTTGTTTCTATAAGATTCATACCGCCACTGACGGTCGGGTTCCATATGTCTTTTTTGCCATGGATTTGTAAGAAACTATAATCCTCAGTGCTCAGCCCTGGGCAGCGCTTGGCATCGATTTGATTGACGTTGAGTAAGAAGAGCTTACCCAGCCAGGTCGACACGAATTCAGCGGTCTCTATGTTCTCGTTGAAGCCTAATTTGGTACGAAGCTGCAGATCGTCTTCGTTTCCCCTCACAGGCAACTTCAAGCTATGAAGCAGCTTGAGGAACAGATTGAATAAGCTGGCCGCGCGGGTTGCAGACTCTTGAGCATCAATATGAAGGCCATTCAGTAGCGTAGGAAGTAATTCAAGCCGTTCCTTTTTAATGTACAATCAGTATCTATCCGATCAATTTACTACGACTTAGTGCTTACCTCTACTGGCAGTCTATCGGCCCCTTGTTGGATGTAAAGTAAGTCAAAGTGACGAACCAGTGTGTTGTGGACATCCTTATACTGCTTCAGAAGTGCGGCTACGGGAAGTTTTATCGATCTATGCAAGACCTTTAGCATGGCTCTAGGTAAATTGCTGTCACACGCTTGAACAATTATATTAAGAGATTAATCTTCAATGATCCGTACAATCTGCAGTATAAACTACAAAGCATGCCATGTGAAGCCACAAGTGAGGCAAGAAAATGGGCATACGGTGGCTTGACTCTTGTATTAATATGTTGACAAACAGAAACGACCTAGTATTTTGATGTTGATTAGCCTAGCACTTGATTTCCATGTAGACCTGAAGACTGATGAGTACGGTACATCCGACAAAGGAACTCTATGCATGCACAGAACAACGTCGTTTCCGCTCCTCGAGTAGCCTACCTTGTTACGAACACTCACAAAATCCGAGGCTAGCTTTAGGAGAAGAGGCGGAAGATAGGTGTTTAATGTTGACTGCAGCTTCGCATCTGATTCTGCCAGTGCAATGCGAAGCTCCACCTTGCCGACAAGGTTTAATTCTCTTGCCTCTGGCGTCTCGCTTGTTGCGATGGTTGACATCTTGAAGGGTTTCGTCTTGGATTTTTGTCCTCATCGTAGGAGTCGAGATACGAACATTGGATATGGTATAAGCAATCTTTCCAGGAAATTTTAGTGCTCGTTCCTTAGGCAGGCATGGCTTGCGTACATTGTTTACGAGCAAAGTGGCGGATTACATATTGATAACCTTAAGGTCCCCGAAAGTGATACCTTCCTTACTGCTGTTATGCCGACATTGTTCTATACAGATAGCAACTAGCGCAATTATATTACCACAGCTAACTTTGGCACTATGATCCATCAATCATATCATCATTAAAAATTCAGTGATAAGTTCAATAAATACTGTAGCCTTTTGTCTCTGGCAGTGGTGGAATCACTCATGCCTTCATCGGTCCCGTGAAGATTTTCTCATCCCGAACTTAACGTATCATCAGCGGAAGCCCCAATATGGTGATTGCAGGTCTTCTGGCCCAACTTCAAATTCGTCCTTGACAGCGACCAAGCGGTGGTTCTAAACCGTGAACACTAGTCTAAATCCTGTAGCCTGGACATACGAGGCTTATCGGTGTAGAGGAGCTACGAAGTCTAGGATTATGATTTACTTTGTAATTGTAGTATTCGATAGCAGAGAGCCCATATCAGTACAAGGTACATAATAGGCGCGTAAGCTTGAGTGAGCTCCAAGAGCGGATTCGTACTGTGGACTGGATACAGCTGTTGATGGTACAGATATAACCATAAGATAGATCAAGGAATGCCAGAGAAGATCATGGCAAATCCTAACTACTGCAACAAGGTTTCGCTGAGTCTCTCAATCCGGCTAGTCCTGCTGTTGCTGCATATGAGTCGGCAGATTCCAGCCCGTATAATCTAAGTGTACAAATGCGCGGTCAACATTCGGTACACTCTCCAGAACATACTGCAGACTCTCGCCTAGGTCGTGACTATCACGCAAACTCGTATGCTCGTCTAGTACGATATCCACCTCGACGTTGATCTTGTCACCTGCGTGGTAGGCTTGGAGACCCTGGATCTTTTGAATGGGTTCCGCGAATCGCATGGTGAGGTAGAGGAGGATGTTACGGTCTGTAGCCGAAGCGGCGGCTCCAGTCAAGTGACGTATATGGGTCGTGGTTGTACGGGACCAATTAAAGATGACATATAGCGACAGGAGAAGGCCACCCAGAGCGTCGAGGAACCAGATCTGAAGATAGTAGCCGACAAGAGGGAATATGATACTGAAGGTATTAAATACTACATCTGTTATTGCGTCCTGCGCGAGAGCCTGCACGCTAGAATTCTTGATAAGGCGGCACCAGAACCAGCAAGCCAACTTGATGACAACGGTGCTGGCCATAATAATTATAGCAGAGAGGCCAAGCTGCACGATCGAGTGATCCGGGCCGGTGAGGCGGTTGAAACACTCGAGAAACACCTGAAAGAAGGAGGTTATCATGATCACAGAAAAGACGAGGACACCAATAGGTTCCAAGCGTCGGCGACCAACAGGATAGGTATATTGATCTTGACGAGCTATGAGTTTAGTGGTCGTCCAAACGATGGCGGTGCTGAGAAAGTCAAGGGCGGCATCAACTAATGAGGCAAGGACAGATAGCGAGCTTGTAAGAACAATGACTGCAATCTTTCCCGCAAGGAGGACAGCGTTAGCGACCAGATTGATATAGATTGCAATAGTCACTATTCGGCTACCGCTTTCAACACCGTCGTCTTCTGGCGTATATGGTTCGGCGCCATTTGATCCGTCTTCCACATTCTCCCCTAGCAAAGGCGAACCCTCGTCGGGTAGATTATACAAAGCTTTTGGTGTCCTCTTAACCTTGATGTTGGTGCTATTGCCGTTTTCTTGGGGCCTGTCCATTATTTTACCCGAAGGCTTCGCTCCATCCGAGGGTGGAGTTGGTGGCTCCTCCGATATTGTTTGTGGAATATCTGGATGGCTAGGTTGATTATATTCCTGAATTAGATTGTGAGGGAGTGATGAGTCGAGCAGTCGATCAATGTAGGAATAAGAATCAATGAGGAAGTTGTTGCGCTCATAGTATTGCCGTCTATGAATAACTGAATTAGCATTTAACATCGACTGTTTTACTTCCATCATACATCGGCTTTTTCATTGCCTTGAGCTCTTCTTCAGTCTTGCGATACTGCTCCCTACCAACCGCCATAACCGTAAGCCTCGCTGCATTACTTCCACTCCGTTGGAGCTCTGCGCAAGACCTACCATTGATACCTCGGATTAGAATTCCCAATCAGCCTCATACTTCTCATTTGTGGTGTATTCAGAACCTGCGATACATTGCTCATCCTCCTATTCATTCCAACTCGATTTTCCCTAATACTGCCATCTTCGTCTCTTTCGACATCCAGTTCCTCATCGCTCTCATAGCTGTGGCTACCATATCGTCTAGGCCCGAGTGAACCCCGAATATCCTTCAGACTTGCAGAGGATCTATTTTGAATTAACGAAGGTAACGCTTGCCCTCGTGTAAACGCAATCTCATCAGAGAGGGGGAGATAACCTCGCAGATTGCCGATACGGACGGATGGAGGACGTCCAAAAGCAGAGTCGGCCATCGTCTAGGCCTGTTATAGATGAAATCTCAAACCCTTCAGAGTGCCATTGTACGAGTACGTTTATTAATGATTTGGAGAAGTCAACAGATAAGGTATTCGCACAAAGCAGAGTCAATATCAGCTAGTCCTAACATGACCTAGATAGTGCTTCAGCCCTAACGTAAGGTAAGCTGGATGTCACGGATGTGTCAAGGACTGCAACAACCTTTGGTCTAGAATGATTGCGATCTTACGTACAGCAGAGCATATCCATCTTTTGTCACCTTGAAGGTCAATTTCAGAGTCCTATACCTTGCACGAATTTTCATGCATAACTACTATCTAAGAGGCGGACCAGGCAAATACAGCACGTGGCTGGAATATCTAACGGCTGAGGCCGCATGTACGAGTACATGAATGGAGCTTCGAACGAGCCTTCGGAGCCTTATCCTTCTATGAACTCCACATTGATTGTGCCATTCTTCAGACTAGCCTGCTCGATCGTTTGGCCTAAGGAATCTTCCAGGTTCTTGCCCATGCATATCAACTCAAACTCCATGCCCTCCTTCCCTTCTAGTGGACTAGCCTTCAGCCATTCGTACATCCTCCTGACTGGATCCGAAATTTCAAATCGTCTAATTACCCGCCCATTCGGGTGTCGGAACTGTATTCTCGTGCTGGCTGCATCAGGCGGTGGTTCGGTGTGCGGATTTGACGATGAGATTAGATTGAACGGAGATGGCGATGTTGAAGCACCATTGGTATGTGTGGGATCGGTTTCATCAAGCATGTCTGTATCTTCCTCGACTCCTCTCTCCTTTCCTTTCCCTTTATCTACGCCGCCTTCACTTCGGGTCAGATCATCAGGATCAGCTTCTCGCAGTGTTCCGTTGCCAGCCAGGCTGTTCTGTAATGCCATTTCGAGCATTTGCTCTTCTGTCATTTGCTCCACTCTCGTCTCTTTCTTGCTTTCTGGTCTCCGTCTCGCTACAGGATTCTTCGCAGTAGCCTTTAGGCTATACCTATCTAGGAATTCATGCAACTGCATGAGGAAATCCATAGCTTTGGGTATAGGTGCTCCGGACCATACTTTTACTTGCTCGCCCGTCCTTGGGTCCACGATAGCAATGTGAGGATAAGCATCCTGGCTATCGCGATTAAGAAAGGAATACTGAATGTATTGGCTACCACGTGGATCGTCCTTGGTATATTGCATGAAGATGAAATTCTCTCTGACTGTATCCTTGACGCCAGAGTTCTTCCATATGTCTCGATTAAGAATTTGGCAATCAAATATCGCCGGGTCTTGGATATTAACGAGAATCCACTTCTCCTTGTCCTTGCCTTCCTGGCGGGCTTGGTCCCATGAGAGCCGTGACATTATCTCGAAGGGAGGTCGATACATTTCGGCGAGTAAATTTTGCTTTGACGATGCTTCTGATGCTCCTGCTGTAGCTCGAGCGAGTCGATCACGGTGAGCATCGGCGCTAGTATCTGCATCATTCCAAATCGAGCCTGTAGTGGCCTGATTGAATATACCGTGTGTCTCTGCTTTGGTTGTTAGTCTAGCCGGAAAAAAAAGGCAAATATAGAGTCAAAGAACGTACCCCGAGGCCTTGGGCGGTGTCTAGCACGCATTTGTTCCAACACTGCAGCATGCATTTGCTCCGCATCATTAGGATCGAATGAGTCTGGACCGATGAGCGTCTCCGTTGTCCTAGCCATCGGCGCTCTTATGCCATCTTCACCCAACTCACTAGCGATCCCAGTACCACCATAGAACTCTTCCTGTAATCTCCTAGCTAGTACCTCATCAGCATCAACGTCCCTGCTGCCAGGAGTTAATGGTGGCATTGAATTCGATGGCATGTGTGCATTCGAAGAAGAGTTCCCTGCTACAAAAGCTTGCCTCGGTTCTTGGCTACTTGGCTCGACGTCTATCTCGGAATCTACATCTGAATCTATGTGTACGACGCCATCGTCATCTTCGTAAGCTTGCCTATTGCTTGGCGGTCGGGTCTGCGGTGGTAGTACAGGTGGATCTTGTGAGGTTTGTGCAGGTGTTGATGAGTTTGGTCCTTCAAGCTCAGCGCCATCGTTGGCGTAGAAGAATTCGATGGCTTGCTGGACATCACCCTCTGTGAGCCCAAGATACTGGGCCGCCCTGTCAGGCGTTGTCCCTGTTATTGATGTGAAGGTGGTCAACGCCGTGTCATCCATGGTACTTTAAAGCCGTGAAATCTCCTAACCAGGACACTGCCTCAGCGGTAAAGAAATCGTGAGGGTGATTGCATATGTTGCAAGTGGAAGTGGAGGCAAAGCTGAGGGGTAGAGACCTCTATCTCAACGTTAATACTATTCTGCTGGGCAAACCGGTGTGGAAGCTTACAAGCTTGAAAGCTGGACGGGGCACGAGCTTGTGGAGGAGGGACGGTGACCAGGTGAAATCCAAGGCTTAAAGTTTCGAAAAGAGCTCCGCTGTCAGCAATCCTTAATTATTTTCTTTCCGAGGCTTTGTGATTCGTAGCTCTCTTCGTGGCAATAGATGCCTAACTACCCTAAGATAACCTCTTCTCTGCTTTAACACTCATTGTGAATTTCTATCCAATGTCTAGGCAATTATTGACGAGATTTGGATACAGGAGGCAGAGATGTTCAGTGATTGATGTGTCGTAATCGCAATACTGTTGGTCCGGTGGAGAAAGGTAGGTTCCGTAATGCAGTACTACGTAGTATGTGTCGGTGACCTGGTGTCTAATCTAACCAGCTGCAACAAACCGTCGACTTCTGGAAGTGGCCCCGCGTCATCGCGATTGCCTAGCGCGGTACCGTATGATAAATTACAAAGATATCACATGATTCACATCAAGCTACGCCAACATATTTTTACGAGCCATTGTATTGTCGCCAGCGGTTGAGCTTCGCCATGGACGGGTAAACTACCTTTCAAGCTAAAAGTTTTTCATCATGGTGCTGACTTCTATAGGCCTTCGCACAACCTACGGCGGCATGCAATACAGAAAATTGCAGCACTGTCTGCGGCTGCTTCCCCACGCCTGCCCGTTGATATGTCCCATTTCACCAAGTTGTGTCATGCTTGTCCCTCATTGATGGAGAAGGCCAACAGTATAAGCAATGAAGCCCACAGTGGGGCTTTAGCGCTCTCGAAAACGCCTATGGTAAGTGCTATAAGAGCTATTTGTTGAGAATTAAGAGTGCTAATTCCCAAGCAGAGCCTCTCAGAATTGGATGTGCTGCTCGCTCTTTGCAAAACAGCTCCACTACTTGAAGATAGCGGAACTGCTGAACGACTCCTGACTCAGATATCGCCGTATCTTTTAGAGGCCCATGCTCAAGTGATTGCTCCTTCACCTTCCCTACGCTCCATCGATCCATCGCCTTGGGAGGCACTCACTTATCAGCTGACAAGGGCAATCCTTGCAATTGGAATAAAGCATCCTTCGCTACATAAGCCTGCATTGGACTGCATGTCTCGGTACCTTCATAAATGCTTGCGCACTGTCGATGCTCTCATTGCAAAGAACAGTAGATCCGAGGAATTTCCGAGAGAGGTGGACATCGAGGTAACATTTCCAACCGCCATTCTAGCCGTCTCTCTTCTCGGGTTCTTAGAGGCTGCATCTAACCATGCCAATTTTTATGATGTTCCTGAAAGGCTTGACTTGGTGACTACATTGCGTCAGATCTTCACGGAAGACTTCATGGTGTCTATAGAAGGCGTATTCTCTTCGATTCGTACTTCCGAGCCAAAATCTAAGGATCTTTCTACTTGGAAGTCATACACAAGACGATATGCCGCCTCTGGACGACCGATTGGAGCAATGCTACTGCAGCGAGGTTTCATGAGGCTTCTTGTATCATTTAGCTCTCTGCATATAGCTAGACAGGAGCAACTTCAGAGAACAGATGTCTTTGATATACTCTTATCGCAAAAGCAACACATACACTATGAGAGCAACGACTCCAGCGGTGCGCTGCTTGAGGTATTGTCGGACGCTGCCGCCGAGGAAATGCGTCTTCTTGAGGATGGCTCGGATTATCTTCGACTTGGCTCCGCGTGGCAGCAACGGCTTGCTTTTGCAGTGAAAGCGCACACACTGAATACTTTTTTGAATTGTATGATTGCTGACGAAGACATTGCTGATACTGATACCCTCATATCTTGGCTCGAAGACACTATGGCCGATCCTGTCCAGATGGCTGACGATACTTTGGCTTGCGTTGTACTTAAATCCATGGCTGCCGTGGCAAGATTCTCTCCCGATATTGCTCCGACTCTTAGCCGATCCTTACCCAGATTCATCGTACAAGGCGGGATCAAAGGGGAAACAGTTTCAATAGCCGCACGCTGCCTGACCAGCATACTTCAACTATTGTCACAGGACGCAGTAATCACCGGTCTCTATTCGTTAGGAAACGTGCTTAGCGCGGGATCCAGTGCCAATAGGTCTATTGGTTCTGCTGGTTTACAAATTGGCGCTCAAAGTAATCAGAAGAACACAGGGCGCTATAGTCAACAACACTCAACTGGTAGCGCAATCTCATTAGAACTATCAGGTGATGAAGAAACAGCAACAGTGTATGGTAGTATAGTGCGTGCGATCGTTAGCATTGCAAATAGCTGTTGTGATGATAAGATCACAGCCCTAGCTCTCTCAATGCTACTACAGAAATTAGGAAAGGTGAGCTTGGCTGTGGATGTTCACATCATAACAGAAGCAGCGATGCTAGCTAAGAGCGGCGGCCCGCTTGAATTCAAGTCTTTGCTCAAGCTATACTCTAGGATTAGCCACGAAGGAATAGTTCATAGCAACGATATACTACTTGATGCGGTAAGAATCTTGAGATCACATGGCTACTTGAATGACTTACAATTATACACAGGTAAGAAGAGCCAGAGTGTATCTATCTAAATCGCTGCAACGAGATTCACCGCTTTTCCAAGTCTATCTTGTCAACTTGCTAGAAAACATTGTTAGCAAGGGTGATGTTCACGAAAGTGACAACACCCACGAAACAGATGTCGAGCTTGCTGCTCGAGAGATAGTAGAGTTACTACAGCCTTTAGCATGCCTTGTATCTGTGCCGAAAACTGCAAACGACCTTCCCCAAGATGAGAATGTTGCGCGCCTCCACCGTGAAGCTTGGTTCAACATTATCGTGCATGGCATCACCCCTATTTCGACCCTTGGTCAACAATCTTCCAATGAACTGCAAATTATCGCACTCCAGTCGAGATCACTAACAGTTGAAGATCATGCTGATCAACTCGAAAGCGAGGTTGAATTAAATACGGTGTTGAGGCGAGGTATGAACGGAGCCCATACTGCAGAGCAAAAAAGGCGTTTAATCAGTCTATTACCGGGACGCGAGTCTGACATTAGATCTTTAAGCTACCCCAAGGTAATTTTTCTAAGTACCGCATACTTGGTAGAGACATTACGAGCGGACGCAGGTGATTGCACGCATATCCTTGCATACTTTCTTGATCCGAGTTTGAATGGTAGCGCAATGGAATTTTGCATGACCAACATAGCGGACGAGGTTGTGGAGATATATCTTAGGAGAACCCTAGGTGACAAACACCTAGAAAACTCGGCGCCTTTGGCGGCAAAGCAGCTTGCATCAATGTTGACTGGCTGCTGTCACCGAGTTCCAAGGGTACAACAAATTGCTAGCGCGTCTGCCGACAAGATCATAAGACAGCTGCCATCATCGTTGTGCCAAAAATCATCCTTATTCGCACTTCTAGAACTCCTCACAATTTTGTGGACGAGCTGTCTGGAAGCAGAACTTGACGAATATGAATTAAAGTCTAAGTACATTTCTGTTCGTGGTGAGGTGGAAGTTGAGCTCTCAGACAACTATGATTTCAGGAGGAGTACGCTGAACGCCTTCTACAAACGGGCAAAAAGCTGGGTCATGGCCGTCGTCAATATCGCTCCTCTGGATGTTAAAGGCCTGTTGCAGGTAAGCAATCAGTACAGCGCGAGATTACACTGGGCTGACGAAACAACAGACCTACTTATCAGAGTACGATGACGACGGTGCTTATGGCCATGTGTCCTTGGGGAGAAGCTTTGCGGTAGAGATGGGCTCTGTTATTCCCTCAACAGACCAGAAATTAGGTTTTTTGAACTGCCTTTGCGTGTTAGTTTGCAAGCTAAGCTTTTGCAGGGGCGATTGATCGTCATGGAGACTGTAGTATTAATACAGCTTCGGATTTCATTGCTCAGTATACGACTCGCCAGGAGTATAGATACGCCGATGCCCTCCCTGATTATGATCAAGAATGGGCAAATTTCTTACACATTAGTAGGTTCTAAGCTGACCGACTGGTGGAACAATACTAAACGCATCTAGATGGAAACAGTAATACGGCTGCGGAGGGTTTTCAAAGGAAAATCGAGGATGACCAAGCAGTCCTCGCTCATCTAGAGCGGAGAACATTAGAGAATAGGTTCGTATCCATTGGAGAATTACGTGACATTTTACGACGAGCGGCTGCTTTACTATGCAGGACAAAAAGGGATCAGTGTGCTATAGTACACCATCTTGTGGGTATTCCTTTTGCGATCTTCACCAAGCAGTCCATAAAGCTCGGGATCTCATTATGGCTTGGGGTCATCAACGAGAATCCGCTCATGGAGCCAAGAATATTATCAGAAATAGCTGAGAGTTGGGAAAAGACGGTCCACAACCGTGTAGGCGTCTTTGGGGATAAGCTACGGTGAGTCTATATCGCGTAGGCCGAGTCGCCAATGTAATAACCAGCCATTAGCCATTTCGATCCCTTCTATCTCAAGCAAGAATTTGCACCATCAGATAAGTCGGCTTTGCTGAAACAGCAACAAGCAGCACAGAATCTAATTGCGCCGCATTTACGTATCCTGCAGTTTCTCACAAGTCACTTCAACGCTACCCGACTCGGCAGTACCCATACACAATGTATCTTTCATCGTTTGATCACAGTAACACTTCAAGGTTTGAAGCAAACTGCCGGGCATCCTTTAGCTCGCGAAATACATTTCCAAATTATACTGTTCGGTCTGAACCTTCTAAGATACTATAGTAGCTTAGATCAAATCAGTCAATGGAGACTGAAGGATACAATACTCAGCGCCGCTTTGAGTTGGTTCAGTCAGCAGCCCAGGTAACTACGTGGTCTCCTCTCAACTGGTGCTCTATTAACACCATTAGATGGTCTTTTGGCGGCAATCGTCTACAAATCAAAGCTGAGACCCGATTGTTGGCAGACGTTGACAGTGCATTGCGGGCTGTGGCGCTCGTGGGCTCGAAAACTGTGGGAGTTTGCCAGACCCTCACGACCAAACAGGATTTGCTCCAATTACTGCTCGAGAACGAACAATTACGATTGGTTGTCTGGCTCTACCCACTCGATTATGGAAGGAGGCACATCTTCTCCTCGGCGCATTCTGGCAGATTACCTTCGGATGTTAGTATCGTATAGTCGGTACAATCGACGACGTGAAACTGACGATCATCAGGCAACTCTTTCGGCCGTCTATAAGGCTGCGTGGGCAGAGCACCCAGGTCTGGCTGTTCAGCTGGTTACACGGTTCCAATCACAGAAGCTTACCAATGACGTTCGATGGCTCCTGCTAAAATTTCCAGAAATGGCAATTGGAGAGCCCGACGCACTTCAGATCCTGATTGGTTCTTCAATGTCAAAGGACCTTTCGTTCCAACTCAAAGTAAGTCTCGCTGGCACCGCGCATCATCCAGGGCTGATTCATTATAGTATCTACTTTATTGGGCTCCTGTAAACCCAATAACGGCTGTGACTTACTTTCTGCCCGACTATGGCTACCATCCATTCATTGTACAGTATGCTATGCGGGCTTTAGAAAGCCATTCCGTGGATGTCACCTTTTTCTACGTTCCACAGATCGTTCAAACATTGCGCTATGATGTGCTGGGCTATGTTCAGCGGTACATAATTGAGACTGCAAAGTTCTCGCAGCTCTTTGCTCACCAAATTATGTGGAATATGAAAGCCAATGCCTACAAGGACGAGGATTCTAGCATTGTAAGTATGGTAGGATGAAGGGTTAAATCCATGGCTAACCGCAACGCAAAGGAGGATTCTCTAAAACCAACCCTTGATGTGGTAACGGATAATATGATCAAAAGGTTTTCTGGAACTGACAAGGCTTTCTACGAGCGTGAGTTTTCTTTTTTCAATGAAATTACGGACATCTCCGGCAAACTACGACCGTTCATCAAGAGTAGCAAGCCAGAGAAGAAGCAGAAAATCGAGGAAGAATTGAGAAAGATCAAGGTTGAAGTTGGAGTCTACTTACCTAGTAATCCGGACGGGACTGTGATTGGTATTGATCGCAAGTCCGGCAAGCCTTTGCAAAGTCATGCAAAAGCGCCTTATATGGCAACTTTCCGGATCAAGAAAAATCGGGGCGAATTGGAAGGCACAGACGATATGCTCGAAAAAACGAACCAGAACCTCGAAACAAGCCGTAATGGGCCAGTCTCTCGAGAAAGCACATACGAAGTCTGGCAATCAGCCATCTTCAAGGTAGGCGACGATTGTCGACAAGATGTGCTGGCATTACAGATGATTGCCGCTTTTCGAGGTATATTCAATAGTGTTGGCTTGGATGTATATGTATATCCGTACAGGGTAACCGCTACAGCCCCCGGGTGCGGTGTCATAGACGTCTTACCCAATTCGATCTCGCGAGATATGCTCGGCCGTGAAGCGGTGAACGGATTATACGATTACTTTGTGTCTAAGTATGGTGCCGAGAACTCCATAAGGTTTCAAGAGGCCCGTAACAACTTCGTCAAAAGCATGGCCGCATATTCCGTGATCTCATATCTGCTCCAATTCAAAGACAGGCATAATGGAAACATTATGGTTGACGATGCCGGACACATACTCCACATCGACTTTGGCTTCTGTTTCGATATAGCCCCAGGCGGCGTGCGGTTCGAACGCGCTCCATTCAAGCTGACATCGGAAATGGTGGCCGTCATGGGAGGGAGTACCACTTCCCAGTCCTACAAGTGGTTTGAGGAGCTCTGCATCAAGTCCTTCTTAGCGTCTCGGCAACACACCGAGAAATTGTGCCATATCGTTGTGCTCATGTTGGGCAGTGGATTACCATGCTTTAAGCCGGAAACAATCAGTCATCTTCGTGAGAGGTTCGTCCTTGAAAAGAGCGAACGGGAAGCAGCCGATTTTATGAGAGATCTGATCAAGAAAAGCTACAGCAGCTACTCAACAAAAGGTTATGATCAATTTCAGCTCCTCACCAATGGTATCCCATATTGAGTGGGTGCCGATAGTCGTCTTAGGGTAGCAATCAGGCGTCGAGGGTCGGCGTGGTTAGCGTGGTTAGGTAAACAGGCGATAGCACTGATGCATCTGAATAGACAGGTGTCGTAGCTAGGCTCGCGGAATATGAATCATCATGATCAAGTGCTTTCGAGTATTTCAGATCCCCAAAGGGTCGTAGAATGATAGAAGAGATGTGATCATATGAATTCCTGGTGGGTGTTCTTGGCGCATGCCCCCTGCAAGGTACGGAGAAGCGTCAGCGAGTAATTTATATGCCCCCCTTCATAGACGTGACATTTTACTGGTTTTCTGAAACCTCGAGGAATCAGTCTTCGCCCTTGTCATGGCTGATGGGAGTTCTCCAGTGGCAGGCATTTCGTTCGTCCATCATCACTCCGATAGTAGCGGTCCTCAACTTGGTGGTCGTCGATTCCCCCTCCGTTCTCTATCCAGCAGCCGCCGCAACACCTGAAACAATACATTCGCGAAGCTAACACATTTGGCTGGCGACCAAGGTATCCATAGCTACTCAAAAGTTCTTGGACATGCTGGCGTCCCTTGCCTTCCCTCAATTGTTTCGCTCATTTTCCCGGACAAAGTGCGAGTGCACGAACATCCTACCCTGAGTTTCTTCAAAGTCTTCAGGCAGCGCCCAGGAACATATCCAAGCCGAAGGAAGCTTTTTTCGTTACCTGGATCTGATATCGCTGGTAGTAGTACCCAACCTAGAAATAACAACAAGGATTGGGACTTTGTCGGTTTGGTTGGCATGCAGGATTGAAACCCAGCTGGTCACTTTGTAACGATTAATGACTTCACGGCAACGAATTCCTTTCCCGAAACCTTTTATAGCTCTACGAGGCAGAGTACGATACGAAACGGACCGCCCTACATTGAGTTGTTCAAATCGGACGTACCTCAAGCACCCTTCAAAGGACCCACGGAACACGCTTTGCACCGCCCACTTGATGCCATAAAGTTTCTACTCCAGAAATTGGCATACAGCCCTGCTGAACTGGGTCTGGGTGGTCAGAGATATGGCGTATACAGGTGTCAGCATTGGGGGTGGCTCGGTCGATCCAGAGACCCTATATACCAAGCAGAATTGCATTGGTATGTTCAACGCCAAGCGTAAGACGGAGTTCTTACTCACGATAAAATAGGTGGGGGAAGCTTTGGCAAGGTATACAAAGGGTAAGTCCACGACGAGGCAGACTGGTGGAGCTGTGCTTACGTTTCCTCCAAGGGTCGATAAACGCACAGGACAGGCAGTAGCAATTAAGATCATTGATGTCGAGAACGCCGAAGACGAAGTCGAGGATATCATCCAGGAAATTTCAATACTATCGGAACTCCACTCTCCGTATGTGACAAAGTATCATGGGTCTTTTCTAAAGGGCTCAGACTTGTGGATAATCATGGAATTTTGCTCAGGAGGCAGCTGCGCCGATTTACTAAAGCCTGGTCTGATCCCAGAGGAATATATCACGATCATTATAAGGGAGCTTCTGATGGGACTGGAATACTTGCATGGAGATAAGAAACTTCACCGAGACATTAAAGGTAATGCCACAGATTGACATGATGGGTCTTCAATGGTTCAGTGCTGACATTTTATGGTCGTAGCCGCCAATGTACTTTTGGGAGCTAATGGACAAGTGAAGCTTGCGGACTTTGGTGTGTCTGGACAACTCTCTGCTACAATGACGAAGAAGAACACTTTTGTAGGTACACCATTTTGGATGGCCCCGGAAGTCATTAAGCAGTCAGGCTACGACCACAAAGCAGATATTTGGTCTCTGGGGATCACTGCGCTTGAACTTGCTAACGGAGAACCACCATACTCCGACATACACCCCATGAAAGTTCTGTTTTTGATCCCTAAAAACCCTCCTCCAACATTGCAAGGTAATTTCAGCAAAGCATTCAAAGATTTTGTAGATCTTTGCCTGAAGCGTCTGCCTCACGAGCGACCGTCCGCAAAAGAGCTACTGAAGCATCCATTCGTACGCCGTGCTAAGAAAACGACTTATCTGACCGAGTTAATAGAGCGGCATGAGCGGTGGCAAGCTGTGCATAGTGAGCGTGACTCGGAAGAAGAAGATAACGAAGAAGAGCAATCACATCAAGACGGAAATTCCGAAAACGAAGATCTTTGGGATTTCGGAACCGTCAGACCAGCAGGAGGCAGAGGTGCAGGGCTCAAGACAATGAACGACTCAGCCGCCAATTCTAGGGCACAAAATCGCTCGCCAGACGGACCCACGAAAGGCAAGGTCGACGTTCACAGCAAGATTTTTTTCACCCCTGTCGATGATATGTCAAAAGCGAGTCTAGCAGGTGGTGTTCCATCAAGCGGTCAGTCACCGCAGCGAAAACCAACCGCTGCTATGACGCCAATGTCACCAGGTGTGGCAGCCAAAGTACCTCTTCCGCCATCACCCATGAAAAGTCAGCAGCAACAGCCCGCAGAATTGGAGACGCCTTCGCGGGTAGGTCAGCCTCTCTTCAAACCCGACAACGACAGCCCAAACTCTGTAGACTATAACCGGAGCTTGCAAGAATCGCTTGCGAAGGACATGCACTTCTTGAAACTACATCCGTCAGAGTCAACGACGCAGCTCGTCCAAGATCAACTGTCCAAATCTCAACCTCAAACCCAGCAAAAGCAAGATCTTCCATCGAGAAAGCCCGTCACACCAATCAAGCTCCAAGAGATTCCACCATTTCAAGGTCCCTCCTGGGGCCAACCGTTGCGAGATTTACCCCAGCAGCCGGTCTCGCAACCCAAACCGCAGCCACAGCAACCTTTATCATCTCTTGGGCAACAGGCACTACCCTCGTTTTCACCAAAAGATTTCCTTCCCTCGAATCAACCTTTGCCGCCATTACCCCCGGTTGAGCATCGTGACATGGGCGGACCACGTAAATCCACCGACTCCAGCAGCTCTGCCAGCTCCACCACATTTCCAACCGTGCCACCGAACGGGGAACTCACAGCCCTGAATGGTGTTATCGTTCCCGCTCTTGAGGCAGCACTCCAGCGCCGTACCTACAGTCTGAATGCGGCCTTTGCGCGAGCCAGCAACAAGACGGAGAACAAGACTGCTGCAGAAGAGCTTGCACGCCAGCGCCAATTTGCCCACGAGAAACTCAAGCGGTTGGTTGTAAAGGCGGCCGGCGTGTTCAGTGAGATCGAGAAGTGGGACGACGAGGCTCCGGTGGGAATGGGTGGCGATGTGAATGCGTTCTTGGAAGGTTTCTTGGAGGAGGTCCTCGTACGGGTGGAAGCGGAGGATGAGGAGATACCGGTCGGCTCTGGCAGAGGCTGAGGCTGAGCAGCTGTTCTCTGTTGTCCATGCTCGACGGCCGCATGTTATACCGCGTCCCTAAGCTCTTTTTGTTTCCCCCCGGGGCAGATCCTGTTCTTAACTGTCCAAGCATCAGCGCTCGCGCTTGCGTCGAGGTTGCGGTAGGTCTATTCCATGGAAGGGCCTCGATTACTCAGTGTCTTTTGGAACGAGAAGCGCACGTAGTGAATACCATACAGGCAGACGTACCATCGATCTTTATTACATGTTTAACCTTTGGTTACTCTGGCCTCCCACATTAAGGATCAGGTAACACCTGTAGCATTCGGCCTACTATGACATGTCCGGACCGGTGGGTTGTTCATGACTGAGATTGTTTGCTCACACAAACTTCTTCCACCTTGATATCGATGCTCATCTGCTGTTGTAAGGGAATTTGTCCTCTCTGTTTCGCCCTGTTTTCATAAATAGAAACCAAAACGGCATGATGTATCCCTTAAACCGTCGTTATGGCTGCCACCCCAGGATTACGGCCACCTTACCTATTATGGTACTAGGGAGCCACGGGAGATGACTAACCAGGCCAATGGGGACCTGGAGATTAATATTTAGATTTCCTAGTGCGGGGTAGAGGAAAATAGGGGTTTCTCCGCAATAATCCCCAATTGCTTCAAAAATCAATGAAACTCCCCTCCGCTCCCCCCTTCCTATGCATGTAGAGCCTCCCAGCAGGCCTCATTTTTGCAGGCTGCTAGCCCTCTACACTGTTCAGAAGTGCACCCAAACCAGGTTTGAATAGTACGTTTTCGTTGTTTCTTTGGCTGACCATTACCAGTCACCTCGCTCAATGCCTTGCGTTTAACCCCTTTATCAGCTCCTGAAGTGAATCTTTTGACTGCTTTGCACGGGGTGCAATAGGCCTTTTTAGGAAGGTGTCTCCAACGATGTTCCTGAGCTGAAGGTGAAATCGATGGATTCGAATTGCTGAAGTCGTAGGGTCGTTTACGAATCGATCCAGCTGGGTTTCGCATCAGCGACGTAGCCACCTCCTTCTGAAATCGAGCACGTGTCATTTTGCTTGTAGGATAACTGAGCTTGTAGAGGATGTAGGCATTCAGAATAGCTGCATCTAAATGAAACAGAAACAGGGACCACCAATAACGTCGACATCGATGTTTGGCGGGGGAATATTGTTCCCTTTGCTGAGCATTTCCATCGACTCCCCCCATGTGTAAATTGTAGTCCACCACTGCTCGTGAAAAGGGTAAAATTTGGTTGTTTTCTGAATCGAGCTGGACGGAGTCTTCAGGAATATGGTGCCTGGATCGGGGATCTCTGGGAACGATTTTTTGAGCTTCCTCAGGCCAATGAGCCGTTGTCATTAATAAAACAGTGTTGTTGTCCTGCCAGGTCATACATAGTACATGATTCTTGACTGTTGTGACTGCTGTAGTACCCCAATTCTTTTCTTTAGTGGCTACAGCCTTCATTTTTAGTAGATTTTCATCAAATTCAGAGCCCTGTTTTGCCGTTCCCACAGCTCCCACCCCCAGAGCTTTTAAGGCCATAAACAGGTCAATTGAGCTGAAGAAATTGTTCAGATAAACCACATATTCGTAGGGTCGAGGTAGCGATTTGACGATTTGAACAACCATCGAAGCCGAAGGACTAAAATCCTGAATTTGGTGCAAATCAACGATTTGAGTGATTTTCGATGCATACATGAAGGCATATAGATAATTCTCACTGCATAGGCAGTAGATTTTAAATCCTCGATCGGCTTCCTTACTGGGTATGTTCATGGTATGTTTGGATCGACCCTTAAAAAGAATTAATTGCTCGTCAACTGACACGTTTCGGCCTGGATGTAGATATTGCTTGCAGGTCTGTTGAAACAGGGTCGAAAACGGTTCCAATTTCGTCGTTCAGAGCTTTTCATAGCCAGAGCTTTTGAGTTCCGGATTCGTATTTGGATCGGATAGCTTCAGAAATCGTTTGATTTGATCAAATCGAGTCAGAGACATAGCCTGAGATATTTCGGGATTTCCATGCATATCTGAGTGTGTATCCCAATAGCTCTTCGTGCGATTAATGGAAATCAAATCCATGGATAGTAAAATCCCCACGAAGACGCCAATTTCAGCACTCGAAGTGGGGATCCAGAGCCGTTGTTTAGCCGTTCTCCCTGTCTTCTGTGCCTTCGTATTCGTGAAATCAGAAATTTGTTCAAGCATGGATGGGGTAATGAACAGGCTGAAAAAATCCAATGGAGTCACAAGCCCTGAAGGTAATTTAGGCTGAAAAGGCCGATCCTCCACCTGGATAGGTCGATATGTGGAAGAGGGAGGTTCAATCGAATCTAGTATTTCTTGAATCGACGGCTTGTTTTTAGCCTTTTGAAGCTTTTGAACAGCCTTCGGTGCAGTGTCTGGTACGGAAGGAATTTCTTCCTCATTAGCTCGCATATTGAGCTGAGTAGGTAGATGACTATGTAGATGGTGGGTGGGTGAGCTGGGTAGGTGGGGGGTGGATGTGGAAAGCTGAGGTGAATGTAAACAGTGCGGTAAACAAATATTTTGGTGGGGTGCCTAAATAGGCTTAGCTGCCGTAATCCTGGGGTGGCAGCCATAACGACGGTTTAAGGGATACGGATATTTCCGAAAGTACGAAGTCTCAACGTGTATTGTTACCCGAGCGAGACTTCACCGCTGGACCCTTTGCTCATCATTCAACCGTCTTTCTGCCCCCCATACTATCCTTGCTCCCATTCTGAGAACTCATGTCCAATAGAAAGTAGGCGCTGGTCTGGACCAACAGGTGCGTGAGTAGCCGTATCAACGGCCAAGCTTGTTCATGTTCATAGAGTTGCCACTGCCATTGCCACATATCCCCAGGTCTTCTCGCTACTTCTACGTATTTCTTTCACACCATAGCTACTGTCTAGAGGCAATGGTTGGCTACAGCAACTCACGCTTACCTTATCTTCAACCCTTTCTGAATTTCGTTGACCAGTTGTATCATGTATGAGCTTCTATCACGTTTTCCCTCTTGCGGATCTTATCGCTTCCATCACCGCACACCTTGCTAGTCTTGTTCCCATCACTCCCTCCGATCGAGATCTGTTCCTGCAACTCGATTGGAGTACTCCTGCCCACCGCATCCTCCGGCATCTACCATGACTGTTAGTTATTACTAGGACGCGTTCTTCGGCAAATCAGAAGCCGTGTAACTTGTCAGCCATGGGTTATGCTTTGCCAATTTGCTACTAGCCTTTACGTCTTTCTGATTGCATTTCTCTCTTGCATCGAATCATGTACCAGCATCTCCATCTGCAACGAGCAGACGCTACCCAATGATGGATGGCGGCGCCATCTTGGCTGCTGAAGCATCCTTTCTTGGCCCATGCTACTGTCATGCGTTACCACGTCGTCCGTGTCGTTCCCGCCGGATGTGCCAGTTCAGTCCCTCGACAACACGGGGTAAAAGATACATGCCCCTAAAAAGAAGGGTCGTGGGTAGCCTGCTGGCTCGGCTGTGGCGACAATCAACGTGCATGGGAGATACCTTTGTTAGTTCGTTGCTCGGTTTGACTTGCCCAAGCACTACGCAGACTTGAACACTTTACACACCTTTCTCTTGACACATAAATAAGAGTCAATGCCTTGCGCACCGCATGGATAAGGTAACGACCTCCTCAAAGCGGTGAGATTGACTGATTGAGCGGAAGCCTTTTACCCTGGATATTATACTTTAGTGAATCTAGTAGGGTAGGTAGAGCATGGTACGGGTAGCCTCGATGGTTACTTGCCATTGGCATAGTCCTAAGCGGACAGTCCTCTCGCACTACTTAGGTCAGTACTCGATTGTTGAGTCGTTGTTGCATTTGTGTTTTATGTTCTATGTCTTGTGGATTATAATTGTTGTGATGACCACAGACAATCATGCCGGAACACATAATGTTGGTTTTGTATGCATGTTCGGGGTTTTTTCCAAGGCTGGTTTCCTTTACGCGGCACATCATTGGCTACCGACCGCTGTCCGAGACTTCTGTGCCATTCTTTCATAGTTGAGAGACTCTGATCACAGGCAGTGGGCGAGACACAATATTTACAATGATGGTGGCGCTCAGGGTACAGGGCATCGTGCCGACGTCCGCGCCAGCCGCATTCCCGCATTACAGGTTAAAGTACGGATACTGTGCGAAGGTAAGGTCAAATGTTCTGGTCAAAAATAGTAAGCCAGTCTCAGGGGTCATACAAGTTCTTTTTTGTTGATATCTGCAATTGCTATGGTGCCAACACGCCTCGTACTCTAGAGAGAACACTCAGTATATATAGTATATCCCCTTCGCATTTCCAATCCAACATCACCACCTTTCTTCAGGTTGTGCACCTGCTTCAAGGATGTTGTGGAACAAGGTATATACGTCTACCGGAAGCAAATCAAGCTTCTCGAGTCATATCCTTGGTCCCTTGATCTACGGATAATTCCCGCATGACACGGGTACCAAAAATAAGGTAATAATGATTTGTCCTCGGACTCAGGTGAGGCAGGTCCGGATCCCGATAGAAAATTGCTTAAATCGGCCGGGTCGCGCGCCAGCCACTGTTATGCCCGAAACGGACGATATCTTGAACATCAAGGCTAAGTTCAATGTCGATCTCAGAATCCAGAACTATCCAGAACCCATGGCCATGGCCATGGCATCGTCAGCTTTGCGGGACAACAACCTGCAACACATACATGGTACGGACGTACTCGTCCTCTTTCTTTGGCTTTCTAAAGAAGATCCTAACTGGTTGAAGAAGGAGATCTCTCCTGCACAGTTGATCTCCCAGTCGCAGGTAGGTTCTCTGGCGCAAGCGCAAGGAACTTACCGAGCGCGCGACGTCCCACCTGAACCCTGGCTGTCGCATTGTGTGGCGGTGTGAGGCTCGATCGATCAGTCTTTTGATAGAAACATGGGCATTCTAAGAACATGGGGTATCAGTAAAATCTTCACTAGGTCCAAAAGCCGAGGAGGTGGGAAGCTCCAGGTGATGACGTTGGCATACGATGTAAGGTCGTCAGACTGACTACTTCGTACGATGTGTAGAAAGAAGCCAATGACTTTGTGGCGTTTTTTTCTTTTCTTTCTGGGGGGACTGGTGGCTGGTGTGGCGGCCTTGGGGGCGAAAAATGCGTGTTAGTTATTAGTAGTTACTTTAGGTCTTTAGGTCTTTAGGTAGGTACGGTTGTTCAACGTTCCGCAAGCACAGACGTCGTCGGAAGGGGAGGTCCGACCACTATGACGGGTTATCCCAGGGCATGGGGGGATTTGGGGAAGCATTCAGAGCGAATTGCTAGCATCGCATCACCGTTCAGAAGACCCACAGTCTACAGGTAAAGGGGGGGAAAGGACCTTTGCCCAGATACAGAAGTTTGCACCGATCTGTCGCCACGTGTGGCGTCAGGGTAAAAGGGCTGATCGTCGTCACTGACATCTGCACCGCCCCAACCTTACCGCCGAACCCCGAGATCTGCAAAACACTAATCGCACGCACAATGGGGGAACGACCTTTTGACTCGCAGCCTGCCCTGAATCTCTCGACGATAAACCTGGTCCATGTTCCCATCAGTCGGGACTCCGCAGGGACTTTATGAGTACTATTTCCTACTGTCGACTCCACCAAAAGACCCGTAGCCCCATCAGCCCCAATGGTCTGGTAGATCATGTCCTCATCGACACACGGAGCTCTCTATATTTACTCAATACGCCGACAAGGTCACGACCCGGTGGGGTTTCCCAAGGGCCGACATGGTCTTTCCCTACCATCGTTTCTTTTCTTAGGATGAATGGTAACCAATACGATCCAAGAGGCTCTAGATCTGGCATCAATTGCTGATCCCCTGTATGGTTGTACCTTTGGCAGAGCGAGCCATGCTCGGGGTGCACCGACGGGGTTCAATTAGTTCGACAGTCTTGGGATATCAGCATTACCGTATCCAGGACCATGCCTTTATCGTGAACATGCACGCCGCCGCGAATCACATTAGTCTTGCACGAGTGGGCCAGCATGATCTACTGGTGTAATCCGACGAAGTTGGGGGAGACTCCCCACGGGTAAGGCGGAGCAACCTCCGTCGCTATTGTTGCCACATTCGATATTCATTCGGCACAGGGTTTGACATGAACTACCCAAGGGCAACTTCCCCGGACCCTTTTGGGCTCTCTCTAGCTCGAACCTTCTTTGACCAAGCGACGAACAAGGCGGCAGCTAAGTTGAATCAAGGCCAAGCGGCTCCTCGCCGAGCTGCTTGTCGTGACTGGAGAGGATCTCATTGGATGGCCGGGTTGAGTGACTACCTTGTTGTAGCAATGGAGGGCTGCCCTCCGTTATTGGGAGTTTGGCATCTTGTCGAACAGTCCTTCCGACGTTCCCTGCATGAATACCACAAGGTACCTTGATAATTAACCATATCGACGAGGGGTCCCTGGTGGGGGGGGGGACAGGGTCCACATTCGTTATGCTGGGACGTCTAGAAGGATTGCGGGCTAGACCGGATTGTGTGGGACAACTGCTCTCCTCCAATTGCCACCCACTGTATCATCAATGGGGAATTGTTGGTCATCCTAAGCAACCAGCATTACCTATTCCACCAGTAGAGCCAACGTTTCCCACCCTAAGGTAGGTAAGGCAATATACCAATTGACAAGATCACTCACTCACTCACTCCCCACTACTACACACACACACACACACACACACACACGGCTCGGCAGGAATACATATTGACCGTATGATTTCCTTTGGGTTGTTGATTCACTCCACGCTCGACATACCAACCCCATTCGCATCTCTCTGACCCATCATCCATCCCCCGGAATTCCACATTTCCCCCCATCAGTCAGCGTATGTACATCAGGTAGGTCTTGCAGGAAAGCACACAGGCCGGAACCCCCAAACCATCTCCCACCCCCTCTCTGGCTGGTTTCGGGTCATCGTTTGGTGTCACGAACCAATCGTCTTCACGAAACGACGTTTGCCACCCCCGTCAAGGTACAGCACCGGCCATGTCGTGGACTCTGGAGAAGTTTTCTTGATTGCGGCTACTGCCGATCAGGCCTGTCAGTACGTCGATCTTTCCAACCATTCTGCTACCTATTCTTGTAAAACCGTTAAGCGGCTGCTATCGGTGACTTTCCCCATTCGTCTGCTGATCTATTTACTGGACATCTCCCAGTTGCAAAGAAAGTGTTTCACTGCAACTGTCCATTCAAAAGACACTCCGTGCCAGACGGTTGCAATCCCGCTTGATCGCTTGAATTTCATTGCCACGAGGGCATTGCTTCTCTCGGACGCTCTTCCTCCCTTCATCGATTCGTTGGCGTGTGTGCCGCCAATCCTGGCCTTAGGTTCTGTTGGAACTGTCAAGCATACCGATTCGGGTCTCCAAGGTCCCGATCACTGCCACTTCAAGACGGTCAGCACTTGGAGTCGCTGGCAAAAAGTAGATAGATAGCAGCTGTTGTCACGAGGTAAATAGCCTCGACATCAACCTGATGGTCTTGCTGCTGCTCGGGGGAGACCGGCTGACATGCAGTTCATATGGGTACAGCACTGGACGGCCCTGCCGGTAATCATCGAGGAAGGAGGAATGAGTGGCAATAGCCGCCAGCCCGGAGGGAAGTTGCCACCAGGGCAACCCTCCGTTGACCCCTCAACAGGAACCGACTTAAGCGAAACGGAAGGCTACCAACCCTCGCGTATGTGCGGAGAGACTGTTGAAAACTTCTCGTGACTTGCTCCAAAATTTCCCCACGTCGCCGCTGATATTCTAGCAGCAAACGCACCGGGCGGCAATGTCTCTTACACGGCCCATTTCCACGGGCCCGCTCTTCAGCACCAATTCCCCGGAGGTCAGCCGTTCAATGTGCCGACCCAGCAGGCCACAGCCTATCTCCCAGGCCGTGGGCAACCGGGTGGTGCTTTCGGCATGTCAGCCATGGCTGGAGCATTACCAGACTATCAGCCTGGGACGCATTCGCACGGTTCACATGAGTCTCAACAAAGGTTTCCCCCCGGCGCCGCTCCGACCGCGGGTCTGAATTTTCCAGCACCGCCAATCTCCCAGTTTGCAGGCCAAACGCCGATGAACGCCCAAGGTTTCTCGACTTACCCGTCACAGTTTGCAGCACCGTACCAACACGCAGCGGCAGTGGCGGCCGCGCAGGCTTACGACCAACAGCAAGCTAACCAACAGTCTCACCCAGGAGGTCCGAGTTCAACCCAAGGGTCATACAACGCCTCTTCTTTCTTCCCTGGTCATCAACCGCAACAGCTGCTGTACTACGCTGGACAGTATGGCCCGGGAGGTGTACCACAGCAAGGCGTCCAAGGTGGCCCTCTCCCATCGTCTTACGGTCGAGGATCGAGTCATCACCATGGACAAACAGGATTACCCCATCAAGGAGGAGACTCAATGGGTGGAAGATTTCCGATTTACGGTGGTGTACCGCCGGTCGCTTCGGCGCCCTACTTGTATGGTGCTTCGGGGTCGACGATGAGGTCAAGTGCTCCCGGTTAGTAGATTCACCGTTTGGAGGCGATGCATCCAGCTGACTCCACGACTGCAAAGCACTGCGTAGAGGGTCCACTTCAGGGACTGGTGTGATCCCTTCGTCTCCCCGCGGACCACCTCGAAAACCCAAGCAATCTGGTCATGCGCTCTGGGTCGGAAACCTCTCATCCGGGGCGAACGTGAGCGACCTAAAGGATCACTTCTCAAAGGATGCTACAAAGACCATTGAGAGCGTCTTTTTGATATCGAAAAGCAACTGTGCCTTTGTCAACTACCGTACTGATGCAGCTTGTGCAGCTGCAATGACCAGATTTCACGACTCGAGATTTCAGGGCGTTCGATTGGTTTGTCGACTGAGAAGAAGCTCTACCTCCCCAGCACCAGGGGTTCCTACCGGGCCTGCTGCTCTTGTTCCGGCAATTGCCCAGTCACAGACAGCTTTCGAAGCGATTGCACAGAACCGTCAGATATCTTCTCGCGCCGAGGAGCTGGCCATGGCTGGGTCATCACGGGAAGGTGAAGGGCCAGCAAAGATTGCTGACAAATATTTTATTATGAAAAGCTTGACAGTCGAGGACATGGAGCTGAGTGTGCGCAACGGCATCTGGGCTACGCAAGCGCACAATGAAGAAGCGTTGAACAAAGCTTTCGAGGTGGGGCATCCCCGAACAATCCCACCTACTCATGCTTAATTCAGACAGACTGCCGAGAACGTCTACCTGGTCTTTTCCGCTAACAAGTCCGGAGAGTATTTCGGCTTCGCGCGAATGACCTCGCCCATTACCGAAGCCGCAGCCTCGAGCCTTGATTGGACTCCCAGGGTGGAGCCCGTAATCGATGATCCGGACCTCCCTCGATCGATACCGACCGCATCAACTGAGTTTGCTCCAAAAGGGCGCATCATAGACGACTCGGCCCGGGGAACCATCTTTTGGGAAGCTGACCCCGAAGACGAAGACGTTGCTCCCATGATCGACGGCGAGGTCGACGATGACGAAGATACTAAGAATGCGGATGGTGCTGAAGATGCTGATGATTCTGCCGCTGCGTCTGGCGGTCAAACCTTTGGCAAGCCTTTCAAGATTGAATGGCTCGCGACCAACCGCTTGCCTTTCTATCGCACCAGGGGGCTGAGGAACCCATGGAACGCAAACCGAGAAGTCAAGATTGCCCGTGATGGTACCGAGCTCGAGACTAGTGTTGGCAGGAGGTTGATTCAAATGTTCCAGACGTCCAGCACCTCTCCAGGGCCGCTACCGCAAAGGGGCTGGTCGCCTTCGAGACCATGTTAAGTCCTCGGCGTGAGTGTTCACGAGGGAAAAGCGCTCATGGTCCATGATCGTGATATTGCCTGCCGGTCAGGCTTACGCTAGCTACGAGCCACATTTGACTCAATGATCCTTTTCGAACCTTTTATCTGTATGACTACGATTAGCCTGTCCAAAAGCGGGTTATCCTTCGTCTCAACAACAAGCAACGATTCGCCATGCCGTACACGACGTCGAACGACATATTTTGCATGTGTGTACATCACGGAGGCAAGCCGCGCACCTATAGCGCGCTTGTTGCTAATAATCGGTGGCGGCCATTGCGTTGGGCTGCGGGGGAAGAGTCGTAACTGCGGGCATATACACATAGAGGGGATCCGTGGTATGTATACATATAAGACAATGTCAACTGGCTGGTCCTTGTTGCTTTGTTTGTGCGAGCATCTCTACTTGATAGTTAAATTTTAGCTATCGAGTTTTTTTGCTAGCTTTTGGTCGTTTTTTCCAACCGTGAGGCATTTGAGATTATTTCGGGCGATACTCGAATGATTGACTACTACTAATGAATGATAACTTGAGAGGGATGTGGACTAAAGCACCACAGACGTTTTATCCAACAAGAGCAGAGTCAATGTCCATTGTCTTTATAACCTACGTCCATCGTCAAGAACGACCTCTATAGCTCTGATGAGAACAATACAAGATCCTGTATCGAAATGGACTAGCCATCATTACCTTCGGGAAATTACCAAGGCTGCAAACCGCCATACCGTCGCAGAAAGACCGTGTACCCTCTAGAGCCGAGTAGCCCTCACTTTACCAGCGACATCCGAAAAGCGCATCGCTCTACCAGCCTACGGACGACGTCAATTCCTCTCGCTAATGCCGTCTATCATCCTGTTGCAAGTCTACGGCTGTTACTCGGAACATCGTATCTGTCCACTGTTAGGCCTCACCTATCAACATACCGTTTCAACGTCGAAGAATAACCACCACGAATCCATCCTCAAGACGCGTAAACTAGAGGCGACTAGAGGCGCTACGTGAAGGTGCTAGGTGACATATGTGCGTCAATGGGCGGAGACGGCGAAGAATCCAAAGAGGAGGAACATCTTCAGGTGGATGAATGGCCCGGGGGGGAAGAGTACTGGCAGCTTCATCGCACCAAAAACCCGGTTAAGGTATAAAGGGGGTTGGCATGATAAAAGCAATAAACAGCGTGCTTGGAGGTTGGCGGAAAACGACAGATGACCACGTCTTTTACTATGATATTCTAGACCCCACCCGACTACCCCTTGGCTTCATCGCCACTGTCGAGGAATCCAGCCAGTATCCGCAATATCCAACTACGAACGGGATCCCCCTCACCCCCCATGTCCCAAATAAACACCTGATCCCAATTCCTGTGAAACCCCTCCACCGACCCACCACCCCTCGAAACTAACCTCACAACGATCCTACTTGTTTGCAATTCTATGCGGAAATAACAAGGGAAATTGAAGAGTGTGAAGTGAGGAGGCTAGAATCGCGACACTTGGAGAAGTCAAAGAACAGACAAGTAAGTAGCCATGCCGAGTCACCCCCCCATGTCACTTTTATTGAATATTTTGACTCGACTAGGATCGATCGGTCGAAGCGACATGGGTGAGCGAGTGAGTGGGTCGGTAGGTGCAATAGAGGGCTGTTTTTTCCTTTTTTTTTGGAAAGAACGTGGGATTTAGAGAAATGTGGATGTATTCCCGAGCTATGTACGGCTGTGCGCAAAAATATTTTCTTGGACGCTGGGGATGGATCGGGGGGGTTTTTTTTTGGAGTGAGATGGAGGGAGGATTGGTGGAAGTGAGTGGGGGTGGGGGTGGGAGTGGGAGTGGGAGTGGGAGTGAGGGTGAGGGTGAGGGTGAGGGTGAGGGTGAGGGTGAGGGTGGGAGTGGTTGGGGGAGGGGAGAGTGGTGGAAAAGGCTAGTCTTGGGAAGGGGTTAGGAGGTATGTAGAATCGCGACCACTTGGAGAAGTCAAAGAACAGACAACTAAGTAGCCATGCCGAGTCCACGCCCCCATGTCACTTTTATCGAATGTTTTGACTCGACTAGGATCGATCGATCGAAGCGACATGGGTGAGTGAGTAGGTGGATGGGTACAATCGAGGGCGTTCTTTTTATTTTTTATTTTTTTGGGAAAGGAACGTGAGATTTAGAGAAATGTGGATGTATTCCCGAGCTATGTACGGCTGTGCGTAGGAAATATTTTCTTGGACACTAGGGATGAATCGGGGGGGGGGGTTGACTGAGATGAAGGAAGGAAGGATTAGTGAGGATGAGAGTGAGTGAGGATGAGAAAGGTTGTTGGGACCGTGCCTAGATCATCCAACCAAAGGGGCTCGGGGCTGGTATGTATGTATTGCTCTTTAGAGGTAGCTATAACAAGACATTAAGAATACAGAAGAGAAAGAGTGCGAGCTCTTCTATAAATAATGACTTGAGGCTGCGCTAGGCCCGATACAGATGTGATGTAATATGCCAGGTGTGTTTGCCTAAAAGAATGATGAAAGAGGTGAATGAAGAAAGTGCTGAACAACGGGAAGAAGTGCTGGGGATGGCCCGAAGGGTTCAATAGGGGTGCGCTAGGTCCAAACTAGGCATAGCGCCATCTGGACCCTGGCCGGTTCAGGCATGTTCGTAACAAAGGTTGGGGAAGGGAGTGAGGGTGGGAGTGAGGGTGAGGGTGAGGGTGGGAGTGAGGGTGGGAGTGGGAAAGATTGGGGGAGGGCAGAAAGTGGTGAGAGAAGGGTGAGGTGGTTTGTTATGTGCAATGTGTGGTTTCTGCTTGTGAGGATGATGGATGGGCTGGAGGGAGGAAGAGAAGGGGGGGAGTGTGATGGGTGATTGGTGATGGGTGAGGTTTGATGGGTGGAGGGTGATTGGTGATGGGTGAGGTTTGATGGGTGACGGTTGTGGGTGACGGTTGTCAGTGAGGGTGAGCGTTGTCAGTGACGATTGTCAGTGACGAAGAATGAAGAATGATAATGAAAATGAAAATAACGATGGAGATTTATATTTTAAAAAAAAGCCTACAAGACAGCAACATCGCCCACCCATCATCCAGTTTTCCCGATCAGAAAAGTGAAAGAGGTTCGTTTTTCCTACATACATAGCTAGCGAGACATCGACACTTTCTTTTTTCTTTCCTTCTTTTTTTTCTGGATGCTTGGATGCTTGGGGGATGCTTGGCTATCTATGTACCTATGTATGTATTGAGGGTTGGTTTTCCCGCTTTTAGTCCTCCTTGCCTCCTTGTCTCTCTCGGAAATTTCCTTTTCTTTTCTTTTTCTCAAGTCTTCGTATTTCGTTTTTTTTCTGGTTTAAATTTCCGAGTCGTCGTCTTTGCTCTCTATGTTTTTTTTTTTACTTGGATTTTGTTTCGATTGGGGATATTCGTTTATATACTAGAAGAAGTTTGATGGCAGGATGGGGGGTTTTGAGGGTGGGGGGGGGGGGGGTGGTTGGGGGGAGTATGATGAGTTTTTTCTCTGTTTTTAACCAAAGATTGTTTTTCGTTTTTCTTTTTTTCATTTCCTGTACTCAAGAGAACCACCCGTATTTCTGGTTACGAAGATAATATATTTTTTAGGTTTCAAACACCCCATACTAAGTGGCTGTTGTTATCGATTCTCCCCTCTCTCTCTCTCTTCGTCGAGGGGTGGAAGGCGCGAGTGGCGATGTTGAAAAATTGTTTTGAGATAATCCTGGTTGGGTCTTGATATATATGTGAGGAAGAGGGGTAAGGGCGGGTTTGAGGGAAGGGGATAAGAAATGTGAGGGAGAAGGGAAGGGGGTGGGGCTAGAGGAGATGAGAGAAATAGGGCGGGATGGGATGGGGATGTGGATGTGGTTTGAGAGGATAGGAGGGTTTGTTTGGGGGGAAAGAAGGATATTTTTGACTAAATTTACGGTTTAAAGTCGTTATGATAGTAGTACTTTTGTATACATAGCATAAACAACAAGAAAAGTTTCTATTTCTCAGAAAAAAAGGGCCTGCTTGTGCAAGAAAAAGGGCTGGTGGTTGACGGCGGGGGTGTATATATAAATACCCCTTAAAAGAACTGATACCGAAACCTCTCCATCATCTCGCCTCGCACCCAGCCTCGCACCCACGACCCCAACCCATCACATCCTCGAAAAACCGATCCATCTCGCAGACCTCGTCCTCGTCAAAATTTAATTCATGGGACTTCCAAAAAAACCACAAAGGGAGCCAAAAAATCACATATCCGGAATATCTCTCCTCCTCCTACAGCAGAACGGTTCGGATGGTCCACGGCTATAGGTAAGGTAGCTAGGGAGGGAGGGGAGAATGGAGAATGGACTGTGGGTGGTGGTGGTGGTGGTGGTGGTGGTGGTGGTTGTGGGAGACTGGAGGATCTGGGGTTGGTGTTATGGGGGTAGGGTGGGAGGGGTTTAGAGGGTTTATGTGTGTGTGTGTGTGTGTGAAAAGGTGGGGAGGGGGGGTTGATGTGGGTGCGTGCTTATAGGTTGGTAGGTAGGTGGGGAGGTAGGGAGGTAATGATTCGGGGAGTGATAATTAAAAAGGAGATTGCGTGGGTTTTTTTTGATCTCGGTGGCAGTGGGAGGGGTCGACGTCTGACGTCGCTGTGACTGGATATACTTGGTATCGAAAAGGCTTGTTTGGTTTTTTGAGGTTCGAATATTGATGTTTTCTTTTACTTTGCGTCGGAGATGTGCGGATTGGGATAGGAGGAAGTTTTATTGGGATGGAGATCTTGGACGAGAATTAAGAGACAGAGAAGTTTTTCACTTGAGGGCAGAAAGGAGGCAGGAAAGTAGGTCCAGAAGGTTTTTTTTTTTTGAGAAAGTGTATGAGAAATCCGTAATGTACATTTATGTAGACATCGCAACAGAAATCGAAAAACCTAGTCAAAGCTTTACTTCAACACCGCTAGCAATTCCTCGCTGCCTATCTCCAAATTCACAAACCCCAAACCCCCCAAACCCCCCTAACTTTCGCTCTCCGCAAAACACCCCACCCAAAATATCATCTCCGTCTAACCCCTGGCCCAGCACAGCCTTGACATCAATCCTCGTCGCCGCCTCTGCACATCCTCGATCCCACGCTCGAGTAATCCTTACATGCACCCTTCCCACCAACAACTCCCCGCCAGCTCATGACACTACTACCTAGTTCGTCGCTAGTCCGTGCCGTAATATTCTGGCTCGTTGCATTGATGCAGTCTCCCGCCGTCTTAGAGTCATTGGTGAGTACGGCTTCGACGGCGCCGAAGCGGCCCTCGTTGGAAGCATGAAAAGTCGTTGTAACCTCCCTCGTTGCTATCAACGCGCTCTGGCTCGGTCGAGCAAACTCCTCCGTATGCACACACCAGGTCGTCCTCAATGGCCTAACGGGCGTAGCTTTGCCCATCCTGCGCACGTTGTCGACGCAGAGGTATCGGGGGGGCCAACGCTGGACGGGGTGGATAGTGCCACGAGAGGTGCCGTCCCAGTCGTAGTAGACGCAGGTGACGGAGTAGTGGCGGGGGGAGAGTAGGTGGGGGAATTGAGAATGTTTGAAGCGGAGGCCTTTAGGGTAGTATTCGAGGGCTAGGGAGAGTGTTTGGCGTTTTTGGATGGGGAGGGTGAGATTGGGGGTGGTTATGTGGAGTATTGTTTGGGGAGAGAAATATTGCTAAGAGAAGAGGTATCTTGGATGGAAAAAGGGATTGTGGTGCTGATCAAGAGGTTTGACGAGGAGACAGGCGGACACAGAGATCTGTTAGATAGCGAAATTCCATAATTGATATTCTGAAACTATAGATAGAATCTTTCATAAACATACTTGGAAAGAAATTTGATGCTTTCATTGTAGTTATATGCGAAACATGCGCACTTTGCGCTTGCATAGAATCTTATATCAGATTATGTGTAGCCTTCATTTCGCACTTATAAGTAGTATCGTTTCTCCGACAAGCATGCTTCAAGTGGAAGACAAGTACGAAACGAAACAACAGCAGTTCTGTATGGGAAAAAGGCTGGGAAATATGTTCTTGCGCAGCCAGGAGGCTCTTCTCGGCTTTTGACATGCACCAATTCGGCTTTTCCCTTGAATTGGCAAGTCTTCAACTTCGCTGAGCGATCATGATTGAACTTATTGCCCTCTCATAATGCCTAGCAGTTAGCATTTTCTACGCCGCTTGAATCGCAACGGCTGGTACTGTACTTCGCTCCTACGAGTAGTACAGTCGGCAGTAGGCTGAATGTACGTGCATTTATCACTGATATACAAGACCAGGACTCCTGTTATTATTGCGGCTGTGCTGTAGGTACATTGTACGTATCTATACTCGTAGCCTTGGATAGAGTTGTGGTTCAGACCAGTGCAGGTAAGGTACGTGGTTGCCTCAGGAGTCAGGTCAGACGTGTTTCCGTAGCTAAGTCCCTTCGGGGTAGCCTCTTCCCCTAAGCCCCTTCGGGTTAGCGATCCTCTGGATGACTTCGCAGCCTAAAAGGGGCTTAGTTGTGACGATAGCTTAGTCATCGTCCGCTAGTGGCGTGATGTCGGCTAAAAAGATTCCGACGCTCCCCAGAATTTGGACATGGCAGGAACCTAGCCGTTAGAACTGTTGTAACTCGTCTCGCAGAATTCATCCTGTGTCAGTCTTTTCAGAAAATGGGTCTCCTTGGGCTCGTAGCTGAGCCTTTGCATCATCTGCTTTCCAACAGATCTGTAGGCGTCATCGCTGCCGCAAGTTTTGCTTCGTTCGTTGTCCTCGCTATCGTCCTTAATGTCCTTAGCCAGCTCCTGTTCCGAAATCCAAAGGAGCCGCCAGTCGTTTTCCATTGGGTACCCGTTATAGGAAGTACCATCTCCTATGGTATTGATCCCTACAAATTCTTCTTCAATTGCCGGCAGAAGGCATGTGAACAATTGCTCCCGTTATTGTCGCAGTCGCAAGCTGAGCTGTGTTTAGTATGGCGAAGTCTTTACCTTTATTCTGCTCGGGAAAAAGACGACAGTGTGTCTTGGGAAGAAGGGCAACGAGTTCATCCTCAACGGAAAGCTGAAAGATGTCAACGCGGAGGAAATCTATAGCCCGCTCACGACTCCTGTATTTGGTCAGGGCGTGGTATACGATTGCCCGAATGCGAAGCTGATGGAACAGAAGAAGGTCTGAGTGATGTGCCGGAGCAATTGAGAACACAATTGACTCCCAGACAGTTTGTCAAATTTGGCCTGACTTCCGAAGCCCTTCGCTCATACGTACCCTTAATCGCCGACGAAGTCATCGATTTCCTCAAGCGGTCCCCCAGTTTCAA
>JAABUL010000033.1_pt1 | contig 69378 bp, 57 predicted proteins | sample 5559151 | NCBI WGS metagenome assembly JAABUL01 (sample SAMN10711876, study PRJNA513368) | rock metagenome | isolation source: Antarctica rocks | place: Antarctica: Victoria Land, Pudding Butte sud | reverse complement strand
CAACTCCTACGCTGCCGTCACGCAGACTGTGGGACGCACGACCGCGATCGTCGTCGCCGTGATCGTCGTGCTCGGGCTGGTGGTCTGGCGGGTTCGCCGCCACCGGCATCCGCGCGAACGCCGTGCAGACAGCGCCGGCAGCCAGCTGCCGGACCAGGCCGGTCAGCCCGGTGGCGAGCGATGATGGCGCGATGACGCCACCCGCGCAGTCGGCCGCCGCGGGGCTGCCGACCCAGCCGATGACCGAGCTGCCGGATTCGGCGGAGCTGGTCGTGGTCGGTGGCGGACTGATGGGCTCCATGACCGCCTGGGCGGCCAACAGACGAGGGCTCGGCGTCCTGCTGCTGGAGCAGTTCGACATCGGCCACGACCGCGGCAGCTCACATGGCAGCGCCCGGATCGTCCGCCGCGCCTACCCGGACCCGCTCTACGCCCGGCTGACCGGCCAGGCCTTCCAGGGCTGGCGGGAGTTGGAGCGCGATGCGGCAGTCGCGCTGCTCCGGATCACGGGCGGGCTCGACCACGGCGAGCACCGTGACGTCCCGGCGATCGCGCGGACGCTGTCCGAGCTGGGGATCGCCCATGAACTGCTGGACCCGGCCGCGGCGGTGCGACGCTGGCCCGGGATGGTGTTCACCACCGATGTGCTTTACCACCCGCACGCCGGGACCGTCGATGCGGCTGCGGCTGTGAGAGCAGCGGTCTCCCGGGCTGCGGCTCGTGGTGCGGTTGTCGCCACCGGAACCCGGGTCACTGCGGTGCGCAGTGCACCCGATGGCAGCGCCGTGGTGAGCACCGATCGCGGCGAGGTGCGCGCCGCCCGGGTCGCCGTCGCCGCGGGCGCGTGGGCGGAGTCACTGCTGTGCCCGCTGCTGCGCGACGCCGACGTGGCGATCCCACCGTTGCAGGTGACCCAGCAGCAGGTGTTCCACTTCGCGCGCCAACCCGACGTACCGGAATGGCCAGTTACGGTGCACGAGGCGACGTTGTCCACCTACGGGCTGCCCGGGGGGCGGGACGGTGGACCGGATGGAGCCCGAAAGGTCGCCGAGCACTTCGCCCCGGTCCCGGCCGGCGCGCCGACGACAGCAGAGCACCGCTCTGGGCTGGTCGACCCCGAGGCGCGGCGGCGGATCGTCGAGTATGTCCAGCGCTGGCTGCCCGGTCTGGACCCGCGACCGTTCGCTGAGAGCACGTGTCTCTACACCACGACACCGTCGGAGGACTTCGTCCTGGACCGGGTGGGGCCGGTGGTGGTGTGCTCGGCCTGTTCCGGACACGGGGCGAAGTTCGCGCCGCTGATCGGGGAGATGGTCGTCGACCTGATCATCGGAATCGGGGCCGACGGGTATCCGGCGCGAGCGGAGCCGCGATTCAGTCTGCCGCCGGTCGCGCGCACCGGTCGCCTCGTTTCGCGGCTGGCCGTCTGAGGGGACAGGTCACCGCAGCAAGTCGCCGTAGATCAGGGCGTTGACATCACAGGCGCACCGGCCGGACGATCGTCGTCGAGCGCCTCGCGAATCTGTTTCAGTGCCACGTAGCGACCACCCGGAGAACCCCAGCTCGGGAGGTTCGGTTCGGCCACGGTGGCCTGGGTCAGCTCGCGAAGCAGTCGTCGTAACACGTCAGGGGCCGGGCGGGACCACCACGGGACTGGTCGGGATCACCCCGGGGACCGGATCGGGACGCCGGCAGCTGGTTCCCACCCGGACCGCCGTCCCGGAGTCGGCGGCCTGCTGTAGGCACAGCATGACGTCCAGCACGTGCAGGGCGAGCTCGGCGCCCGCGCGGTGTGGGCGGTGCTCACCGATCGCCGCTGCCAGATCCGCGATCCCGATGCCGCGTCCGGCCCCGGCGTAGCCGGCGGCAACCGGCAGCACCCGCCAGGCCGGCTCGGCGGCGGTCCAGATCTCGATATCCCCGGCGAAGGTATTCGGATCCGGCACCGATAGCGAGCCGTCGCGGCCGTAGACCTCGATGCGGGGCAGCCGGCCGGCCCACGTGTCGAAGCTCATCATCAGCGTTGTCAGAGCACCGCTCTCATGTTCCAGAACCCCGGTGAGATGTGTGTCGATCGTCGCGTCGAACGTCATCCCGGCTCGCGGACCCTGCCCGATAACCCGCTGCGCCCGGGGGCGGGAGGACGCGCCAAGCACCCGCCGCACGGGACCGAGCAGGTGGACCAGCGCGGTCACGTAATAAGGCCCCATATCCAGCAGGGGTCCACCGCCGGGGCGGTAGTAGAACTCCGGGTCCGGATGCCAGCGCTCGTGGCCGGGCGTGACCATGAACGCAGTGGCGGCGTGCGGCACCCCGATGAGCCCGTCGTCCACGGCAGCCCGCGCCGTGGCGACCCCGGTGCCCAGCACGGTGTCCGGCGCGCACCCGAGCCGGCGCTCAGCAGCTGCGGCAACTGAGAGCATCGCTTCCGCATCGGCCATGGACGTGGCCAGCGGCTTCTCGGAGTACACGTGTTTGCCGGCGGCGAGGGCGGCCTGCGCGATCCCGGCATGCCCGGCCGGTGTCGTCAGGTTCAGCACCAGGTCGACGTCGTCGGCGCGCAGCAGCCGGTCCAGCGACAGCACCCGGGCCCCGGGGTGGCGGGCGGCCAGTGCCTTCGCCCGCTCGCCGTTCAGGTCTGCTACCGCGGTGAGCCGCAACTGCGGCAGGCCCAGCAGCGTCGCGCTGTACTGCGCGCTGATGGCACCGGCGCCGACGACCCCGATCCTCAGCGGGCCGCCCACAGCAGTCCTCGCTCGATGATGGTGCGCACGCTGGGATCGGCCAACACGTCCGGGTCGTGGCCCGGCGTCGCGACGAAAACCCGCCCGGCGCCCCACTGCCGGGTCCACACCGCGGGGGTGGTGACCGGTCGGGTCCATGGCTCCCAGTCCCGGACGGCGGTCGTCGTCGTGGCCAGCACGTCGTTGTAGTCATCGGTCAGCACCCAGTACTGCTCGGTGACCAGCTCGAAGTCGTCGACGCCCGTGGTGATGGGGTGCTCGGCCGCGGCCGCGGTCATGACCACCCGGTGCCGGACGTAGTTGTCGGATTGCTCGCCGGTGCGCTGGTCCGGTGGCGCTATGGCGGCGTGACACGCGAACTGGCCGCCGATCAGCTGCAGGTAGTCCGCGCTGGTGCGGTAGGCGTCGGCGATGCCCCCGTGCCAGCCGGCCAGTCCCGTCCCGGCAGCGACCGCGGCGCGGAGCCCGGCGAGCTGGTCGGCCTGGATGCTCGACATCGTCATGCACTGCACGACCAGGTCGACGCCGGCCATCAGCCCGGCGTCGGCGTAGGGCGCCGGAGAGTCGGCGACCTGCACGCTGAACCCATGCTCGCGCAGGTGGGGTAGGAACATGTCGGTCGCCGCAACAGGGTGGTGACCCTCCCACCCGCCGCGCACAACGAGAGCGGTGCGCTCGCGCTGGCTACTGGTGTCAGCCATCAGGTGGTCTCCCGGCGGGCGAAGGCGGCGTCGAAGGCAGCGGTGGGCGGATCGAAGGACTGCGCGCGCACAAAGGCCAACGCCTCGGGCGCGCCAACGAGCCGGTCCATACCAGCGTCCTCCCACTCCACGGACAGCGGTCCGTCATAGCCGATGGTGTTGAGCATCCGGAAACTGTCCTCCCACGGCACATCGCCACGTCCGACGCTGATGAAATCCCAACCCCGACGCGGATCCCCCCACGGCAGGTGCGAGCCGAGGCGACCGTTACGCCCGTTGCCGACCCGACGTTTCGCGTCCTTGCAGTGCACATGGGCGATGCGGTCGCGGAAGTCCCAGAGGAAGCCGACCGGGTCCAGGTCCTGCCACACGAAATGGCTGGGGTCCCAGTTCAGTCCGAAACTCGGCCGGTACTCGATGGCCTCCAGTGCCCGCACCGTCGTCCAGTAGTCGTAGGCGATCTCGGAGGGGTGCACCTCGTGCGCGAATCGGACCCCGACCTCCTCGAAAACGTCCAGGATTGGGTTCCAGCGCCGGGCGAAGTCGTCGTAGCCGGCCTGCACGAGATCATCGCTCACTGGCGGGAACATTGCCACGTACTTCCAGATCGAAGATCCGGTGAACCCGGTCACGACCTTTGCGCCGAGTCGGGCCGCCGTGCGAGCGGTGTTCTGCAATTCCTCGGCGGCGCGTTGCCGAACCCCTTCGGCGTCCCCGTCGCCCCACACCCGATCCGAGACCATCGCGCGGTGGCGGGCATCGATCGGATCGTCGCAGACCACCTGTCCCTTCAGGTGGTTGGAGATGGCGTACACGGCCAACCCGTGCCGGGCCAGGATGTCCAACCGGTCCTGGATGTAGGCGTCGTCGACCGCGCCCCGCCACGGGTCCAGGTGATCGCCCCAGCAGGCGATCTCCAGGCCGTCGTAGCCCCAGTCGGCGGCCAGCCGGCACACCTGCTCGAACGGCAGATCGGCCCACTGGCCGGTGAACAGCGTGACCGGCCGGCTCACCGGGCTGCCCCACCGCTTGCCTCGTCGGTTGCCCCGTCGGCAGCCTCGCCGGCTGCCTCGCCGGCTGCCTCGCCGGCTGCCTCGACCGGGGCCCAGGCCCCGCGCTCGCCGGCGCTGCGCTCCACCGCGTCCAGCACCCGCTGTACCTGCAGGCCATCGTCGAAGGAGGGACGGGGCTGGCGGCCGGCGGCGATATCACCGACGAGGTCGGCAACCTGGTGGGTGAAGGTGTGCTCGTAGCCGATGGCGTGCCCCGCCGGCCACCACGCGCCCATCCAGGGATGTTCCGGCTCGGTCACCTGGATCCGGCGGAAACCCTGGCGGCCCGCGGGGTCGCGCGCGTCGTAGACGTCGAGCACGTTCATATCCTCCAGGTCGAATGCCACGGCGCCCGCGGACCCGGACACCTCCACGCGAAGCGCGTTCTTGCGTCCGGTCGCGAAGCGGGTGGCCTCGAACGAGGCGATGATCCCCTCCCCGAGCCGGGCCGTGAACAGCGCCGCATCGTCGACGGTGACCCGGCCCCGGCCGGCGCCCGCCGCTCCGGACAGGCCCCTGCTCTCGCCCAGCAGCGGGCGTTCGGTGACGAAGGTGTGCAGCAGCGCGCTGACGCCCTGCACCTGCTGACCGGTCAGGTATTGCGCGGCGTCCACTGCGTGCGCGCCGATGTCGCCGAGCGCCCCGGACCCGGCCGCTTCGCGGTCCAGCCGCCACGTCATCGGGGCCTGCTCATCCGATAGCCAGTCCTGCAGGTACTGCGCGCGAACCTGGCGGACCCGGCCCACCAGCCCGTCGGCGATCAACTGTCGGGCCAACGCCAGGGCCGGCACCCGGCGGTAGCTGAACCCGACCATCGCCAGTGCGCCGGAGCCGGCGGCGGCCCGGGCGGCGTCGGCCATCCGCTGCGCATCGGCGACCGAGTTGGCCAACGGCTTCTCACAGAGCACGTGCTTGCCGGCCGCCAGGGCCGCGATGGCCACCTCGGCGTGGGCATTGCCCGGGGCGACGATGTCCACCAGGTCGATGTCCTCCCGGGTGACCACCTCCCGCCAGTCGGTCGCCACCTGCGTCCAGCCCAGTCGGGCGGCGGCGGCACCGGCCCGGTCGGCGTCCCGCCCGACCAGCACGGCCATCTCCGGGCGTCGTGGCAGGTCGAAGAAGTGCGGCGCGACCCGCCAGGCCTGGCTGTGCGCGGCACCCATGAACCCGTGGCCGATCATCGCGACCCGGACCGGAGCTGCGTCGGTTGCTGAGGTTGTCACGGCCCTCCCTTGGGCGTGCCCGTCGGGGATGCGGGCGCGTGCAAGACCTTGGCAGCCGGCTCGTGACCGGTCAAACCGACCGCCTGTCACGGTCGCGCCGCGCCACCGGATGGGGATAACTGGCCGGACATGACTGGCCGGGCATCACTGGACGACGACGGTGGCCCCGATCGGCATCGTGTCGTGGACCAGCTTGGCGTCGGTCAGGCTCGGCACGTGGATGCAGGCGTGCGAGGCGCCGAGCGGGTCGTAGTGCACGGCCACCCCGCCGTGGAAGAACACCGGCCACGGCATCGGTGCGCCCTTGCCGTTCGGGCCGTCGTAGAGCCCGGAGCGGTGATCGGCCCCGCCCTTGCGGATCACGCCGAAGGTCCCGCGCGGTGTCGTGTAGCAGCCGTCCCGGTTGCACCCGCCGAAACTGGTCGGGGTCTGCAGCGCCTGCACCACCCGGCGGCTGGCCCGGTCGTAGCGCAGCAGGTACAGCACATTGGTGTGGGTGTCGGCGACGACCGCGAACCCGCGCCGCTGAGCTCCCGTAATCGCGGCTGCCGGGATGCTGCGCGGCAACGCTTTGACGCTGTGGCTCAGGGCATACCACGTACTGCGCTCGACCACGCCGTCCGAGCGCAGTTGGTAGCGGTGCTGTAGTGAGACCACTGCTCTCCACGTCACCGGACCGAAGTCGCCGTCAGCGGCGACACCGAGCTCGGTCTGCAGCGAACGGACCAACGAGCCGCGGGCACCGATGCGTAGCACCGGAAGCGACGTACTCGGCGAGATCATTGCTCTCACTGACGTGGTGACCGGCGCCATCGTTGCCGGGACCGCGTCGGCCGGTGCGGCCGCAGCGGTCGACATGGTCAGGGCGCCGACCACCACCCCGCCCGCCAGGATCGAACGTGCCAGAACCGTTCGGTTGATGCTCATTGCTGCTGCCCTCGTCCCGCCGCCGGCCACCCTGGTCGGTCTTCTGTCCAGGTGCGATGCGTGGCGGCTCCCGGACGTTCCCGATCATCGCGCGCTCCTTGGCAACGATTTGGACACGGCCGCCCCGAATCCGGCTCTACGATGACCGCGACGCCGGCCCGGCGCTCGGCGGCGTCCGACGCGACCAGGCGCGGGGACGACGCGGAGGAGTGACCGATGTCGGTGACCAGAGGCTTTCGAGGACGTCGTCGCCAGCAGGACTCCCGCCTGCCACCGGGCCAGTACGACGTCGGCAGTGACTGGCCGGTGCTGACCGCCGAGGTCACCCCGCGGCTGGATCCGCAGGAGTGGACGATGAGCGTCGACGGGCTGGTCGAACGGCCCACCACCTGGAGTTGGGAGCAGGTGCACGCGCTGCCACAGTCCCGCTTCGCCGGTGACATCCACTGCGTGACCACCTGGTCCAAGCTCGGTACCTGGTTCGACGGGGTCAGCGTCGACCTGCTGCTGGAGCAGGCCGGCGTCGCCGAGCGCGGATCGTTTGTGGTGGCCACCTCCACAACCGGGTACACCACCAACCTGCCGATCGCGGATCTGACCGGCGGCAAGGCGTGGGTCGTCTTCAGCCACGAGGACCGCCCGTTACCGGTCGAACACGGCGGGCCCGCCCGGCTGTTGGTCCCGCACCTCTACTTCTGGAAGAGCGCGAAGTGGGTGACCCGGCTGACCGTGCTCGACCACGACGAGCGGGGATTCTGGGAACGCAACGGCTACCACGACCGCGGCGACCCGTGGCAGGAACAGCGGTACTCCGGTGACTGAGTTCGCCGCGGTGACGGAGTTGGCGGCCGCAACCCCGATGAGCGGCGGTCCGGGGCAGCAGGCTCCCGCGGGGGACTGGCGGATGGGCGAGGTCGTCCAGATTGCGCATCCCCGCCCCGACGCCGTCGTCGTTCGACTGCACATTCCGGACCGGGTCGACCATCTGCCCGGTCAACACTACGTGATCCGGCTGACCGCCGACGACGGCTACCGCGCGCAACGCTCCTACTCGGTCGCATCCGCCCCGGCCGACCCGCTGGTCGAGTTCTACATCGAGCAGCTCCCGGACGGCGAGGTCTCCGGCTTCCTCGCAGACGGACTGACGGTCGGGGAACAGTTGGCCGTCCGCGGCCCGATCGGCGGCTGGTTCGTCTGGGACGGTCAGAGCAACGCTCTTGCGGTCGGTGGCGGTACCGGCGTCGTCCCGTTGGTCGCGATGTTGCGCCATGCCCGCGATGTGGGCACTGCTCACCTGCTGCAGGTCGTCGCCGCGGCTCGCACCCTGGGCGAGCTGCCGTACGCCGCCGAGCTGGTCGATGGTAGAGCAGTGCTCGCACTGTCCCGAGAAGACCGGAGTGACCGCCCGGCCGGCCGGCTCGTCGGCGCCGACCTGGGTCAGCCGGACCGCGGGCTGCCGGTCTACGTCTGCGGGTCGACCGGCTTCGCCGAAACAGCGAGCCGGTTGCTGGTCGATCTGGGGGTCGACCCGGCGGGCATCCGCGTGGAACGCTTTGGTCCGAGCGGCTGAGCCGCCGCAACCTCGGCGACAAAGCCCACATCCACCAGTCAGGAGGGCCCGAAATGGACGACACGCCATGGCAGAGCGTCGATGACACAGCTGCACCTAGCGGGACCGGCTGTGTGGACTGCGACTCCGCGGACCCGCCGGGCTGGTGGGTGCACCTACGGCGCTGCGCCAGCTGCGGGCACATCGGCTGCTGTGACACCTCGCCCAGCCAGCACGCCACCGCGCATGCAGCTGCCAGCGGACACCGGCTGATCCGCAGTTTCGAGCCTGGCGAGATGTGGTTCTTCGACTACGTCGACCAACAGCTGTTCGAGCATGGCCCCGACCTCGCCCCGCCCGAACACCGCCCCGACACCCAACCGGTGCCCGGACCCGGTGACCGGGTGCCAGCCGACTGGGCCGATCAGCTGCACAACTGACCGGGCCGGTCCGGAGCACCGCTCACAGACCCGGGACCGCGGTGTCGATGTCGGTGGCCCGCCGTCACCGTCCGCGGTCGCGGGAACGACTCGCACGCCGTCTCTGGCTGTCGCCGCGGATGGCCAATGTCCTTTCACTGATCATCCGGGTGACGTCGCTCGTTCATCGGCTCGTCGCCCGGCTCGGGTCGGGTGGGTCTATGAGCGATCATGAGACACCGGCAGACCCCGCACGCTCCCGATCCGGCCCGGGGTCCGCAAGCCGACGATCCGTGCTGGGCCTGGGTGTCGCCGGGGCGGGCGCCCTGGCGATCGGCAGTGCCATGCCGGCGGCAGCTCTGCCCGCCGCCGGGCTGCCTTCAGGCCCGCAAACCCCAGGAAATCGTGGCCGCGGCCACGCCGCGGACCTGGACAGTCCCCGCTTCACCATCGCGGTGATGCCAGACACCCAATACATGTTCGACGACACCAGCCTGCACCCCCAGCCGGTGGCCGAAACCGTCCGCTGGGTGGTCGACCACCGGGCCGAGGAGAACATCGTCTTCTTCGCCCACCTCGGCGACGTGGTGCAGAACGGCCGGCCCCAGGAGTTCGCCGCAGCCGGTCCGGCCTTCGATGCACTGGACCGCTCGGGTCTGCCGTGGAGTGTGCTGGCCGGCAACCACGACATCAACGGCGGCACGGACGACCAGCGCGGACCCAGCCCGTGGCTGTCGACGTTCGGCCCGTCCAGGTTTGCCGGGGTCAGCGGCTATTCGGCCAGCCCGGGCGGGTACAACACGGCGCACCGCTTCCGCGCCGGCGGGCGGGACTGGCTGCTGCTCGCCATGGACTGGCGGGTTTCGGAGATCGGGTTGAAGTGGGCCCGCCAGGTGCTGGCCGCCAACCCCCGCCTGCCGGTGCTGCTGACCATCCACGAACTGGTCTACAACAACGACCGCACCGACCGGGAACCGGGCGAGCCGGAGCTGACCAGTCCGGCGATGCTCTCCGAGTTCGGCCAGTACATGTGGGACGGGTTGATCAAGGACCACGACCAGATCTTCCTGTCGCTGAACGGCCACTTCTGGCCCTCGGCGCGGATCACGATGACCAACTCCGCGGGTCATGACGTCCCGCTGCACATCACCAACTACCAGGACCGCTACTACGGCGGCGCGGCCATGATCCGGCTGTACCAGTTCGACATGGAACGCAACCGCATCGACGTCTCGACCATCAACCCGTGGTTGTTCGGGCAGCGGTACGGCTCCCTGAACGAGTTGGGCCGGCAGGAACTGGAGCTCACCTCGGCCACCGACCGGTTCTCGATTCCCATCGACTTCTCCCAACGTTTCGCCGGATTCGATGCCGTTGCCCCGAGGCCGGCCCGACCCGCGCGGGCGGCCCTGGTCCCCGGCACTCTGGCGTTGTGGGGCCGGTTCGGATCCGGGCGCGACGGAGCAGTGCTCACCGGCCGCGTAAAGGACCTGTCCGGACACCGCAACGACCTGCTGGTCGCCGGCCGCGCGGGTGCCCGACCGGACGCGCTGACGCTCTCCCCGGAGCACCACCCCGACCAGCCGTCGCACGGCAGCGTGTTCTTCACCGGTGGGCGGGCGGCCGGGAACTACCTGCAGACGATCGCGACCGCGCCGCTGAACACCATGACGCTGGCCCGCGGTTTCACCGTGGAGGTCTTCGCCAAGCTGCCGGCCGACTGGGGCAACGACAATGCGTGGTCCTCCGCGCTGACCCGGGCCGGCAGCGCAGGTGACGCTGGCAAGACGGGCGGGTACAGCACCACCGAGCCGATCGCGACGATGAGCTTCTCCGGCCTGGGTGAGGTCCAGTGGTACGTCTACCCGCTCAACCTCAACACGTCGGTTACCAACTGGAGCCACATCCTGCCGCTGGCGACCTGGCGGCATATCGCCGTCACCAACGACGGGAAGCACACGACGGTGTGGATTGACGGGTGCCAGGTCGTGCGGAACCCCGCGACCGTCACCCAGGGGATCGCAACGGTCAACCAGCCCTGGCTGATCGGGGGGCACGTCGACGGCGGCACGGTCGACCAGGTCCACTACGGCTGGCTGGGCGACATCCGGGTGGTCGACCATCCGCTGCGACCGGAGCAGTTCATGATCGCCTGATCACCTGAGGTCGCGTGAGTGTGGGGTTGTGCATCGTGAGCATGCACAACCCCACACTCGCGGAGCCGGTCAGACCGGTCCGCGTTCCTATACTTTCGGCCCGGGACGTGTCCGGCCGACCTCGCCAACCCGGCGCCGGCGCCGTCCCCGGAGACGGACAGGAGGCGGGCCGGTGGCAGAGCCGAGCGGGGACCGGCGCCCACCCGGGGGGCCTGCTCGGAATGACCGGCCGGTGTACCGGGCAGCGGGTGAACCCGAGGACGACGCGCCGCTTGACTTTGGCGCGTACGACCCGCCGCCCGGCCCCCACTACCGCAACGGACTGGGGACCGCGGCCCTCGTGGTCGGCGTGCTGGGCCTGGTGACGAGTTGGACAGTTCTCGGTGGCCTGATCCTCGGTGTCACCGCCATCGTGCTGGGGATCCTCGGGCGCGCGCGGGTGCGGCGAACAGTGGCCTCCAACCGGGGCTCGGCGATCACCGGCATTGTGACCGGGGCAGTGAGCGTCGCTCTGGCACTGCTCATCGTCGGGCTGCTGATCCGCGGCTTCGCCACACCGCGGGGCCAGGCACTGGTCACCTGTGTGCAGCAGGCCAACGGCGACGGAACAGCGGTCAACCGGTGCCTGGACGCCTACCGCTCCGCCGGGAACGGCTGAGCCGGGCGCCGCTCAGAGGCGCGAGCCGATCGCCTGATGGACCGAGCGCACCGCACTCGCGCCCATGCCTACGCCCACGCCCACGCCACGGACGACCCGCTTCGTCGAACCCGGACGCACATCCCCGGCCGCGAACACCTCCCCTGTGCCGGTGGCGGCGGGCTCTACGGTGAACAAGTGACCGAGCAGCCACCCGCTGACGTTTCCGCGACCGTGTCCGATCCCCGCGTCCGCGACGCGCTGGATGCGATCGACACCGCCGAACTGGTGAGCCAGCTGCACGTGCTGCTGACTGTTCCCAGCGTGACCGGATCCGCGGCGGAGTCGGCGGCTCAGCACCTGCTCGCCGAGCAGTACCGCCAGGCCGGGCTGGACGTCGACCTCTGGCCGATCGACCTGCCGGAGGTCACCGCCGATCCCGGCTTCCCGGGGATGGAGGCGGCCCGCAGTGAGGCCTGGGGAAGGGTGGCCACCCACCACGGCGGCTCCGACGGTCCGACAGTCGTGCTGAACGGGCACATCGATGTCGTGCCGACCTGTGAGCTCTCCGACTGGTCCGTGGATCCCTGGTCCGCACAGATCCGCGACGGTGTAGTGCTGGGACGGGGTGCGGCGGACATGAAGGCCGGGCTGGTCTGCCAACTGGCCGCGGTTGTCGCCTTGCGACGCGCGAATGTCCGGCTGCGCGGCCGGGTTGCGTTGTGGAGCGTGGTCGGGGAGGAGGACGGCGGGCTGGGAACATTCGCGACGCTGCGCCGCGGTCACACCGGCGAGCTGGCCGTCATCGCCGAGCCGACGGATCTGGCCGTGGTGCCCGCGGCCGCCGGAGCGTTGACCTTCCGGCTGACGGTTCCCGGGCGCTCGGCACATGCCAGCGTGCGCACCAGCGGGGTGGACGCCATGGACCACTACCTGCGGGTGCACCAGGCGCTACGTCGACTGGAGGCCGAACGCAACGCCAACCCCGATCCGCTGATGGCGCGCTGGGATCTGGCCTGGCCGCTGTCGGTGGGCACCGTTCGGGCGGGAACCTGGCCCAGTTCGGTGCCGGACCGGGTGGTGGCCGAGGGCCGGCTCGGGGTCGCCCTCGGAGAATCTGTGATCGATGCTCGCTCACAGTTGGAAGCGGCGATCTCGCAGCTGTCCGACGGTGATCCGTGGCTCGGCTCCCACCCGGTGACGGTCGAATGGTTCGGCGGGCAGTTCGCCCCCGGCGCGGTCGATGCCGGACACCCCGTCGTCAGCCTGGTGAGCGATGCTCACGAGGCATTGCACGGTGAGCGCCCGCAGCTGCACGGAGTCCCCTACGGGTCGGACCTGCGCCTGCTCGGCGCGGCGGGTATCCCCACCGTCCACTACGGGCCGGGTCGGCTGCGCGCCGCCCACGCGCCGGACGAGTCCGTGCCGATCGATCAGCTGGCCACCGTCACCCGCACCCTGGTCCTGACCGTGGCCGCCGCCTGCGGGACCCGCTGAGCTCAGCGACGCCGATCAGCTGGTCTCGACCAGCGGGCGCCGATGCGCCGCCCGCCTGGTAGGACGGGACGATGACAACGGAGCAGATCCTCGTCGCTGGCGTCGACGTCGGGGGCACCAACATCGAGATCGGCCTGGTCAGCGAGGACCACGAGGTGCAGGAGCGGGTGAAGGCAGCCACCCCGACCGGTGGCCCCGACGATGTCCTGACCCGGATCACCGAGCTGATCGAGGACCTGGACGGCTCCCCCGTCGCGGTCGGTGTCGGGTTTCCCGGCGTGGTCTTCCAGGGCGAGGTTCTCACCGTCCCGAACCTGGCCAACTTCCACGAACCGGTGAACATGGGCACCGAGCTGGGCGAGCGCCTCGGGGTCCCGGTGGTCCTCGGCAACGACGCGAACGTCGGGCTGCTCGGGGAGTGGGTGGCCGGCGCGGCCCGCGGTGCCCGCAACGTGCTCGGGCTGTGGTTGGGCACCGGTGTGGGCGGGGGCCTGATCATCGACGGTCGCCCGTTCCTGGGCTCACGGGGCGCGGCCGGGGAGATCGGGCACGTCATCGTCCGCGAGGGCGGGGCGCTGTGCACCTGCGGTCGCCGCGGCTGCGCGGAGGCCTAGCGGGGCGGCGGTCACTGAGCGGCGTGGTCGCGGCCATGGTCGACGCGGGTCGCCAGACCAGCCTGTACGGGATCCGCGACGATGAGGACAAGGAGAAGCTGAGCTCGAAGGTGTGGGCTCGTGCCCTGGACGAGGGCGACGAGTTGGCCACCGATCTGTTCGATACCGCGATCGAGGTGCTGGGCACCGCCATCGGGTCCGCGATCAACCTGCTGGACCTGGAACGGGTGGTCGTCGGCGGCGGACTACCGGACAAGCTGGGCCAGGACCTGGCCGACCGGATCGCCGCGGCGGCCCAGCCGTGGCCGCTGCAGCCCAACCCTGAGCTGTCGTTCGTGGTCTCCACCCTCGGCGACGACGCGGGTGTCGTGGGAGCGGCGTCGCTGGCCCGCGCCGCCGTCGTGAGCGGCTGACGGCGCAGGCCCGGCGTCCTGCGCGGCGTGGCGCCGCCGCCTCCGTCCAGATGATGGACGCCAACCCGTCGGGGACCGGGCGACCCCTAAGGTCGGCCCGATCGGTCGGTGGTCGGGCTCGACGCTCGGTAGGGCGCCCGGCCCGGGAGGGGGGAGCGCGCGTGGTTGTGCCAGCAACCCGAGAGGGCACGGTCGACTACGCCGACGGGGTCACCTGGTTCCGGGTGACCGGCGAGCTGGACTCCGGCCCACCGCCGCTGGTGGTGCTGCACGGTGGGCCCGGCGCGCCGCATGACTACCTGCTGGCCCTGACCGAGCTGACCGCCCGCACCGGGCGCGCCGTCGTCCACTACGACCAATACGGCTGCGGCCGCTCCACCCACGCCCCCGACGCCCCGCTCGAGATGTGGACCGTCGGGTTCTTCCTTGCAGAGCTGGACAATCTTCTCGCCGCGCTGGAACTGACCGACCGGCACACCCTGCTCGGGCAGTCCTGGGGCGGGGTCCTGGGCGCCGAGTACGCGGTCCGCGAGCCGGCCGGGCTGCGCGCGCTGGTGCTGGCCGACTCACCGGCGTCCATCCCCACCTGGCGCGCCGAGGCGGACCGACTCCGTTCGGAGCTGCCGCCGGGAGTGGACGAGGTGCTGCGCCGGCACGAACGCGACGGCACCACAGACAGCCCGGAGTACCACGAAGCCGAGCAGGTTTACACCGATCGCCACGTCTGCCGGGTGCTGCCCAATCCGCCGGAGCTGCTGGCCACCGACCGCCAGCTGGTCCAGGACCCGACGGTGTACCGCACGATGAATGGACCCAGCGAATTCTCCGGCGGCGGCACGATGGCGCAGTGGTCGATCGTCGACCGGTTGGCGATGATCACCGTCCCGACGTTGGTGGTCTCGGGTGTTTACGACGAGGCGACCCCGCTGTGCGTCAAGCCCCTGCTCGACCACATCCCGGATGTTCGCTGGGAGCTGTTCGAGCATTCCAGCCATCTGCCCCATATCGAGGAACCCGAGCGCTACCTGAACATGCTGGACGCCTTTCTCGCTGCCGTCGACGAGACCGGCTCCCAGGACCCGACCGATCGGAGCCGGAACCCATGACCGTGCCACGTGCCCGCCGCCTAGCCGCTCTCGGCGCGGCGGCCGCCCTCGCGCTGGCGGCCTGCTCGAACACCGTGCCCCCGCAATCCGGGACCGGCCTCACTCCGGGCGCATCCGCCTCGTCGGGGGCATCGTCCGGGGCGTCAGCGGGCTCGGGGCCGGGCGCCTCGTCCGGCTCCGGACCGGGTTCGTCAGCGGGCCCCACCGACAGCGGCGCCGCCGGACCCACCGGCTTTCAGGAGTCGCATAAGGGCGGGACGCTGAAATTGCTGGCCACCGCCGCCGCGGGCAGTATCGACCCGAAAGTCAACTACACGCTGCAGTACTGGCAGCTCTATCAGACCTCCTACGACGGGCTGGTGACCTTCCGCAAGGCCGATGGCGCCAAGTCGTTCGAGGTCGTCCCCGACCTCGCCGAAACGATGCCCAAGGTCGGCAGCGACGGGAAGACCTACACCTTCACGCTGCGCGAGGGCATCATGTTCTCCACCGGAAAGCCGGTCACCACTGATGACGTGGTCGCCTCCTTCCGCCGCATCTTCACCGTGTCCAGCCCCACCGCCGGGACGTTCTACAACGGCATTGTCGGGGCCGACGGCTGCCTGAAGACGCCGAAGACCTGCGTACTGCCGGGCGTCACCGCCGACAAGGCCACCCGCACGGTGACCATCAGGCTCACCGCGGCCGACCCGGAGTTCCCGCTCAAAATTGCCGTGCCCCATGCTGCGATCCTGCCCGCGGACACCCCGCCCACCGATACCGGGACAAAACCGATCCCCGGGACCGGGGCGTACTACATCGACTCCTACAACCCGAGCGGCAACGGATCGCTGGTCATCAAGCGCAACCCCCATTTCACGCAGTGGTCCGCCGCCGCCCAGCCGCAGGGCTATCCGGACCAGATCACCGAGAGCTTCGGACAGACCGCGGAGTCGGAGGTCACCGCCGTACAGAACGGGCAGACCGACTGGATGGCCGACCAGCCCCCGGCGGACCGGCTCGGTGAGCTGGGCACCACCTACGCCAACCGGATCCACGTCAACGAGCTGACCGCCATGTGGTATCTGCCGTTGAACACCCGCCTGGCCCCCTTCGACAAGCCCGCCGTCCGCCAGGCGGTGAACTACGCGATCGACCGCAATGCGGTGGTCAAGCTCTACGGCGGTAAGAATCTCGCCGCGCCGGCGTGCACCGTGCTGCCGCCTGGCTTCCCCGGCCACGAGGACGTCTGCCGGTACACCAAAGACCCGGGAACGACCTGGTCCGCGCCGGACATGGCCAAGGCCAAGCAGCTGGTCGCCGATTCCGGGACGGCCGGGCAGACCGTCACCGTTGTGGTTGCCGACGACTCCGTGAACGCCGCCATCGGCGAGTACGTGCAGAGTGTCCTCAACGAACTCGGATACAAGGCCAAGCTCAACAAGCTGTCCGGCAACATCCAGTTCACCTATATCCAGAACACGAAGAACAAGGTCCAGATCAGCCTCAGCTAGTGGTACCAGGACTTCCCGGCCGCCTCCGACTTCATCAATGTCCTTTTCGCATGCGCCAGCTTCACGCCCGGCAGCGATTCCAGCGTCAACATCTCCGGCTACTGCAACAAGCAGACCGAGTCGCTGATCAGCACCGCCCTGACAGCCGGGAAGCGCGACGGTCTCAAGGCCGCAGAGCCGCTGTGGGCGAAGGCGGACGCGCAGATCATGGAACAGGCGCCCATCGTCCCTCTGATCACCCCGAAACTGGTGGACTTCACCTCGGCCCGGGTGGGCAACTACCAGTTCAGCCAGCAGTTCTACATGCTCGTGGACCAGCTCTGGGTCAAGTAGGGCGCGCGGGCAGGATGGCCCCCGGCCGGGGCACCAGCGCCGGAACCATCCCCAGCGGAATTCGACTGGCGAGCTTCCTGGTTGTCGCGATTGGCTCCGCGGCCGCCTGTAGCACTTCACAGCCAGCAGCGCATGTTCTGCCAACGCACGTTTCGGCCCCGCTGCGCACCGCACCGCATAGTCCCCTCAGTACACCCAGTTTGCCGGGATCGCGCTCCACTGAGTGTCAGCCGGTCCCGGCCGCCGCTGAGATGACTGCTGGCAATTTTACGGTGTCGGGATATCGCGACTACCTGGCGCTGTGGAGCCCGTCAAATCACAGTCCGGCTGCCCTTTTCTTCACGCCACCGGTGGCGCGTCCTGACGTGCCGCTCAGAATCCTGGTGACCAACCGTGACACTGACCGATCATTTACGGTTGGTCAAGAGGCTCTGTCCTGGCAGGACGACATCGGGACCGCCCATTTCTACGTTGTTGAGGTGCCCATACCCACGACTGGGCAGTGGACCCTGGAGTTCAGTGCCGGGACAAGCAGGGGGTGCATCCTTATGGCCGTCACATGACGGCCCGGATTGAGGTTGTCCCGGGGCGGGCCGCGGGCCGCGCGTCAGACGCCCAGGTTGCTCATGACGTGCTTGATCCGCGTGTAGTCCTCCAACCCGTACATCGACAGGTCCTTGCCGTACCCCGACCGGCCGAACCCGCCATGGGGCATCTCCGCGACCAGCGGGATATGGGTGTTGATCCAGACGCAGCCGTAGTCCAGCCCGCGCGCCATCCGCATCGCCCGGCCGTGGTCGCGGGTCCAAACACTGGATGCCAGCCCGTAGTCGCTGTCATTGGCCCAGCGCAGCGCCTGCTCCTCGTCACTGAACCGCTGCACAGTGATGACGGGCCCGAAAATCTCCGAGCGCACCGCCTCGTCGCCCTGCTCCAGTCCACTGACGACCGTCGGCTGGTGAAAGAACCCGGGCGAGTGCACTGGGGAGCCGCCCGCGTCGATTTGTGCATGCTCGGGTAGCCGGTCCAGGAAGCCGCGGACCCGGGCCAGTTGTCCGGGATTGTTCAGCGGTCCGAAGTCGGCGTTGGTGTCGCTGGGCGGACCAGTCCGGGTGGCCCGCGCCTGCTCGGCCAGGCCGGCCACGATCTCGTCGTACACCCGCGGGCCGGCGAGCACCCGGGTGGCGGTGGTGCAGTCCTGGCCCGCGTTGAAGAACCCGGCCGACGCGATGCCGGCGGCGGCAGCGTCCAGGTCCGCGTCATCGAAGACCAGGACGGGTGCCTTCCCGCCGAGTTCGAGGTGAACCCGTTTCAGGCTGCGGCTGGCGGCCTGCGCCACCGCCATGCCCGCGGCGACCGACCCGGTGATCGAGGCCATCGCGGGCACCGGGTCCTCGATCAACGCGGCCCCGGTCCCCCGGTCGCCGCAGACAACGTTGAACACCCCCGGCGGCAGGAACTCTGCGGCGATCTGCGCGAGCAGCGAGGTGGTCACCGGAGTGGTGTCACCCGGCTTGAGTACGACCGTGTTGCCGGCCGCGATGGCCGGCGCGAACTTCCAGACCGCCATCATCATCGGGTAGTTCCATGGAGTGACCTGGGCGCAGACGCCGATCGGCTCCCGTCGCACGAACGAGGTGTGGTCGGGCAGGTATTCGGCCGCCGCCCGCCCGTCCAGCACGCGCGCGGCACCGGCGAAGAAGCGCAGCTGGTCGACCAGCGGAACCAGCTCCTCGCTCATCGTCAGCGCCAGCGGTTTGCCGGTGTTGCGGCTCTCCGCCTGCACGAGCTGCTCGGCGCGGGCCTCCACCGCGTCGGCCAGGTGCAGCAGCGCTCGCTGCCGTTGCGCGGGCGCAGTGTCACGCCAGCCGGGGAACGCCGCGGCGGCGGCAGCCGTGGCCGCCGCCACGTCACGGGCGTCGGAGAGCGGTGCACTCCCGTAGACCTCAGCTGTGGCTGGATCGACGAGATCGGTGCTCGCACCGGAAACGGCGGACACCAGTTCCCCGCCGATGAGATTGTACACCCGCTCTCGTTCGCGAGCATCGCTCACAGTTGAGCCCAGGCGCGGGTCAGGACGTCGCGCAGGACCTGTTCCATCTCGTCGAACTCGGCCTGCCCGCAGATCAGCGGTGGTGCCAGCTGCACGACGGGATCACCGCGGTCGTCGGCACGGCAGTACAGCCCGGCGGCGAACAGTTCCCGGGACAGGAAGCCGCGCAACAGCCGCTCGGACTCGTCGGCGTCGAAGGTCTGCTTGCTCGCCTTGTCCTTGACCAGCTCGATGCCCCAGAAATAGCCGTTGCCGCGGATGTCGCCGACGATCGGCAGGTCCAGCAGCCGTGCCAGGGGGGTCTGGAACCCCTTCTCGTTCTCCAGCACGTTCCGGTTCAGGCCCTCGCGGTCGAAGATGTCCAGGTTTTCCATGGCGACCGCGGCGGAGACCGGGTGCCCGCCGAAGGTGTAGCCGTGTCCGAAGGAGGTGGTGCCGTGCAGGAACGGCTCCATCAGCCGGTCGCTGGCGATCATCGCCCCGATCGGGGAGTACCCCGACGTCAGGCCCTTCGCGCAGGTGATCATGTCCGGGACGTAGTCGAACTTCTCGCAGGCGAAAGTGGTTCCGAGCCGCCCGAACGCGCAGATGACCTCGTCGGAGACCAGCAGTACGTCGTGGCGGTCGCAGATCTCGCGCAGCCTGGCGAAATATCCCGGCGGCGGCGGGAAGCAGCCGCCGGAGTTCTGCACCGGCTCGACGAAGACCGCAGCGACGGTGTCCGGGCCCTCGCTCTCGATCGCGATCTCGATCTGGTCCGCTGCCCAGCGCCCGAACGCCACCGGGTCGTCGCCATGCTCGGGTGCCCGGTAGAAGTTGGTGTTCGGGGCCTTGTACGCGCCGGGCACCAGCGGCTCGAACCATTTCTTCGCATCCGGGATACCGGTGATGGCCAACGCCCCCTGCGGTGTCCCGTGGTAGGCCAGGGTGCGGCTGATGACCTTGTGCTTCATCGGTCGACCGGTCAGCTTGAAGTACTGCTTGGCCAGCTTCCACGCGGTTTCGACCGCCTCACCGCCGCCGGTGGTGAAGAAGACCCGGTTCAGGTCACCGGGGGCGAGTGCAGCCAGGCGTTCGGCCAGCCGGATCGCCTGCGGGTGGGCGTAGGACCAGAGCGGGAAGAACCCCAGCTGCTCGGCCTGGGTGGCGGCGGCCTGGGCGAGTTCGCGACGCCCGTGCCCGGCCTGCACGACGAACAGTCCGGACAGCCCGTCCAGGTAGGAGCGTCCCGCCTCGTCGAAGATCCGGGCGCCCTCACCCCGGACGATGATCGGAACGGATCCGCCGTCGGCGTAGGTGGAATGTCGGGTGAAGTGCATCCACAGGTGGTCGCGGGCCGCATCGGACAATGAGGTCCGAGCGGTGTTCCCCGAGGTCGGCTGCGGACTGTCGACGTCCTGCGGTGTGGTGGTCATCGGCCCATCCTCGCAACTCCCGTGGCCGGCCCGGCATCCTCGGCGCGGCGGCGCCCATACCGGCCGGATGGGCGCCGCCGCGTCGTCACGCCGTCACGGGGCCGGCGGCGGGATGTAGGTGGGGATGTTGGCCGCGACGAGGTGCTGGTGGAAGGTGAAGACGTTCGGGTCGCGCGGGTCGACGGTGGCGCTGACCCAGTGGTTCTGCGCGGAACCGAAGGTGGTGACGCGGGTGAAGTTCTCGATGACATTGCCGCCGTCGCTGCCGGCCGCGCTGATGGTGGCGGCGTCGGTGAGCGGCTTGTCGATCTGGAAGCTGTGGCTGTCACCGTTGACCAGAACCACCGGCCCACCGAAGTCGATGCTCAGTCGTGCGAGGGCGTCTTTGGTGTCGGCGAAGTGCACGAGCTTGTTCTCGGCGGCCGCCTCGGGGTCCCACATGTCGGCCTGCATGGCGATCATCACGGCCTTGGAGTGGGCCTTCTTCGCGGCCGCGAAGGTGGCATCCAGCCACGTCAGGTTGGCGGCATTGCGCGCCCGGTACTCGGCCTGCGCCTCGGCTGCCGGACCTTCGGCGGTCCCGTCCCGGGCCGGATCGACCCAGTTGTTGTCGCTGCCGGTCACATTGACCGCCGCGTAGGTGACCGGCCCGTAGCTGCCGAGCACGTTCTCCGGGTATCCGGCCTGTCGGGTGACGGTGGCGGTGCGCTGACCCAGGGTCTGGTCGGTCGGGTAGAACACCCTGCGCTCGTAGGCCAGCCGCTGGTTGGCGTCGAAGGCCGGGGTGATCTTCGTGCGGTCGCAGTCCGTCCACTCGTTGTCCCCCGGTGTCACGACCACCGGCGCCTTGAGCTGGTTGAAGTGGCGCAGCGCGTACTTGTAGACATCCGGCTTCCCCGCCGCCTGCGCCGAACCGTCGACGTCGGCGTAGCAGGGCTCACTGCCGTTCTTGATGTCCCCGTCGAAGATGGAGAACGCCAGGTCGGCGCGGTTCATGTCGGCCAGCAGCGCCGGGTACTGGGCGCGTCCGTAGTCGCCGTAGGGCATGTCTCCGAACAGGCCGACCTGATAGACCCCGGCCCGCGGCTGGTCGGCGTGCCCGGAACTGTTCATGGTGACCGCCAGGGGCGCGGCCAGGGTGGCCACCCCGGCCACCGCGACCAGGGCTCGTCGGAACATCGTGGGCATCGCTGACTCCTGTCATCGGTCACGGCTGGGACCGGATCAGGCAAGCCCACGATCACGGCGCGCGTACGGACAGCAGACGAACACCGGGTGAACGCCGGCCGCCCGCCGGACGGGAGGGGTTATGGCGGGTCTGCGCGCGCCCGTGCCATCCAGCGTTCCGGACGGGCCATCGCGTTCGGCCTCTCCCCCGGGCGTCGAGTGTCCCTGGCGCGGCTGGACCACCTGAGCGAGCACGCCACCACGTGGCGGATCTCGGCAGACCTGTGGGACCGGTGGTCCGACGTCCGCGACCAGTTCGGGCGCCTGGCACGGTGGGCACCCACCCAACGCGAGGGCGGTTGGGCCGACGCGGACATGCTGCCCCTGGGACGGATCGGGATCCGCGCCGAAGTCCGAGCTGACCGGATCAGTGCTCTCACCCTGGATGAACAGCGAACGATGCTGGTCCGACGCCCACGTCGAGGTCCACGGCAACCAGCTGGCGCTGGACCTTCCGGCGCACGGCGTCCGGCTGCTCGCAGCGACGGCCTGAGCAGGTTCGGCGGTGACCTGGCCCGCGTCTCATGCGGTGGCGCCGCCATCGGCCATGAGCACCGCTCCCTGCAGGTAGGAGGCGTCCTTCGAGGCGAGAAACGACACCACGGCGGCGATCTCGTCCGGAGTGCCCATCCGACCAGCGGGCAGGGACGCCGCAAAGCCGGCCAGGGCCGCCGGGTCATCCCGGATCCAGTCGGCCATGCTGGTGTCGATCAGGCCCGGACACACGCAATTGACGCGGATCCCGTCCCGACCTTGGTCCAGAGCGATGCTCCGCGTCAGCAGGACGAGGCCGCCCTTGGACGCGCAGTAGGCCGCGCGGTCGCGTCCGCCCCGAACGCCTGCCGTGGACGCGACATTGACGATCCCGCCGACGCCCGCCTCGATCATCGCGGGCAGAAACGCCCGGCATGTCAGGAACGGGCCGGTCAGGTTGACCCCGATGGTGCGGTCCCAGTCGGCGTCGGACAGCTCGGTGATGCGGTGCCGGAAGAAGACGCCCGCCGCGTTGACGAGCAGCCGTACCGCTTCACCCGCAAACTCGCTGACCTCCGCTGCCAGCCGGGCCACCGCCGGGGACGAGCTCACGTCGCACGTGAACGCCGCCGCGCCGGGCAGCGCGGCGGCGACCTCGCCGGCGCCCGTCCCGGATCCGGACGCGACATCGACGCACGCGATCCGGTAGCCGTCGGCGGCCAACCGGCGGGCCACCGCGGACCCGATGCCGCCGCCGGCGCCCGTGACGACGGCAACCGGCGCCCCCACCGGGGTCCCCGTCGGTGCCGTAGCCGCACTCATCCGATGCTCCGGCGAGCAACGATCTCGGGCATGGACATCGATTCGGTCATCACGGCGTAGGTTCCCTCCGGTCGGGTGGTGGCGCCGGCATGACGCCCGTCCGGGCGCAGCATCAGCGTCTGCAGCCCCGCAGGTAAGGGGTCGTCGAGCCCGACGGCATCGCGTAGCGCAGCCACGCAGGCATCGACCGGTTCGGCTCCGCTCTGCACGCCCGCCAGCACGGTCCGCGCGGTGCCGGCGCGGATGGCCATCTCCCCGCGTCCGGTGCAGGCCGCGCCGCCGACCGTGTTGTCGCAGTAGTTTCCGGCCCCGATGACCGCCGAGTCCCCGACCCGCCCCGGGTACTTCCACGGATACCCACTGGTACTGACACCGACACAGAGATTTCCGTCCCGGTCCAGTGCCAGCACGTTGACGGTTCCCCACGGACCGTCGTGCCCGGGCTGGTCGCGCAGCCGCGAGAGCACTGATTCCCGGTATCGCTGCTCCCCCGCAACGGTGTCAACTGGTGGTTCTCGCAGCTGGTCGCGCCACAACGTCTTCGCCGTGTCGGTGAGCGGGTCGCCGGCCTCGCAGCCGGTCTCGGCGGCAAAGCGGGCGGCCCCCTCGCCGACCAGTAGCAGGTGCTGCGGGAGCTGCTCGAGCACCTTCCGGGCGATCGAGATGGGGTGGATGAAGCCGCGCACCGCCGCCACCGCCCCGGCCGCCCGGGTCCGTCCGTCCATGATCGAGGCGTCCAACTCCACATCGCCCACCAGGTTGGGCAACCCGCCGACACCGACGTAGTGGTCGTCAGGATTGGCCTCGGCCGCCTGCACCGCCAGCTCGACCGCATCCATTGCCGAACCGCCATCGCGTAGGACCGCCATCGCCTCGACCAACCCGACCTCGCCCCGTTCGCTGGCCAGCAGTACCGCTTCGTTGCCCACGCCCGTCCCTCCGCCGTCGATGACCCTCACCGCGAATGATGGCCGATGAGCTCTGGACCGACGGACCGCAGCTACCCCTTGACCGCTCCGGAGGTCATGCCCGCCACGATCTGCCGGTTGAAGAACAGATACATCAGCAACGGCGGAATTGTGATCAGCAGGATGTCCATGAAGAGCAGGTTGTAGGAGGTGTTGTACTGGCTCTGGAAGTTGAACAGTGTCAGCTGCACCGTTGCGTTCTGATCCCCCGGAAGGAAATACAGGGGGTTCGTGAAGTCATTGAAGATCGCGACAGACTGTACGACGATGACGGTCACCATGACCGGTCGTAGCAGTGGCAGGATCACCCGAAAGAACATCCGCAGCGCCGCCGCCCCGTCGATGATGGCTGCCTCGTCCAATTCCCGCGGGATGGTGGAGATAAAGGCCCGGAACAGCAGGATCGAGAACGACAGACCGAACGCCACCTCGACCAGGATCAGTCCGGGAAGCGTTGGGAACAGATGCAGCCCCTGCAGCACCCAGATTGTTGGAACGACGGCGGGCGGGATGATCAGACCGGAGAGCACCAGGAAATTGACCACCGGGGTCCATCGGGTCACCCGCCGCTGCAGGACAAAGGCGACCATCGATCCCAGGATGACCAGGGCCGCAACACTAACGACGGTGAGTATGGTGCTGTTGATGAAAGCGATGACCAGGATGTAGTCCCGCGCCCGTAGAACCTCCAGGAAGTTGCGGACGAAAGCAAGCTGGTCCGGCCAGGAGAATTGGAGCCTGGAGGCCTGCTGAGCGTCCTTGCCGGCCGTGAGCACGATGAAGGCGAAGGGGACGACGAAAATGACGATGCTGGCGGCGATGGCCAGCAGGCCGACGCCAGACCTTCGAGACCGGGTCACAGCTGCACCTCCCGCCGGGCCAGGAAGCGGGTCAGCGGGATCACGACCGCGGTCACCACGACGAAGAGCACGACATTCCCGGCCGTCGAGAGTCCGTAGAAGCCCGCTTGGTACTGCTTGTAGATGACAGACGCCACCACATCGGAGCTGAACCCCGGCCCGCCCCGTGTCATTGCCCAGATGAGGTCGAAGGAGCGGAGTCCGCCGATGAGCGAAAGGATGATGACCGTCGACGTTGCCGGCCATGACAGCGGCAGAATGATATGGCGGAACAGGGTCGCACCCCTCGCGCCGTCCATCCGCGCCGCCTCGTAGTAGTCCTGCGGGATGGAGACGATTCCGGCAATATAGATGAGGGTGGCCAGCCCCACCCCCTTCCAGACGTCGACCAGCGCCACGGAGAATAGCGCCAGTGACGGGTTGCTCAGCCACCCCGGGCCCGAGATGCCGATAACGGACAGCGCCTGGTTGATCATCCCCTGCTGCGGGTTCATCAGTGCGGTAAAGGTGATTCCCACGCCAACCGTGCTGACCAGCACGGGGAAGAACACCACCGACCGCAGATATCCGCGCGCGATAATCTGGGAGGTGAGAAAGATCCCGAGGAACATCCCGATCACCACCTTCAGCCCGGACGTGACGACCGCATAGACGAAGGTGTTGACGAAACCCTTCACCAGCGCCGGCTCCCGGAAGAACTGGACAAAGTTGCCGAACCCGATGTACTGGGAATCGAAGATTGTCCAGCGGGTGAGGCTGAAGTAGAACGAGGCGAACGTCGGTACCAGGAACAGCACGGCGTACACCAGGGCCGCTGGCAGGTAGAACCAGGACGGGTACGCCAGTGCTGGTTTCCGCGAGCGTCGCCTGCCGGGCGCCCGCATCGCGGACTCGGCGGGCGGCAGGCTGATCGTCGTGGTCATCGCTACCTCCCTTCGGTGTGAACGATCGCGGGCCGGACCTACCAGCCCTTCAGGCCCAGCTGCTGCGCCTGCTTCTTCACGTCCTGGTCGTACTGGGCCGCGCCCGCCTGCGCCGAGGTGATGCCGGACCCGACCTGAACGCAGATCTGCTCCAGGTTCGGGCCCTTGACCGGGGAGAGGAACTCCAGGGCCGGGCTCTGCTGGTCATTGGTGAAGTAGGACTGGACGTCCTTGGTGACCTGTGGAACATCGGCGGGGAGCGTGCATCCGGCAATCATGTAGGGCCCGGTGGGCGTCGAGCTGCTGTTGAAGGCGTCGCATCCGGCGGGGCTGGCCACGAAGGCGACGAACTTCTTCACCGCTGCCAGTTTGTCGCCGGTTGTCGACGTCGGCACGTAGAGTCCCGCCGGGAACCACGTGGTCATGCCGTAGTTGGCCGGATCGCTACCGGGCTGGGCGAAGAACCCGACGTCCTTGACCTTCTCCGGGTTGCTCTGCTGAATGGCGCTGATGGTCGCCGAGAGCATGGGATACTGGGCGCCCTTCCCGGTTGCCACCATCGACAGTCCCATGACGTTCGTCGCCGACGCGTAGTCGGAGTTCACGAGGCCCATGTCATGGATCTGCTGCAGGTGCTGGAATCCGTCGTCGGCGACGGGGTCGGTGGCGTATTTCACCTTGTTCTCGGTGTACTTCTGGGCAAAGTCGGGCTGGACGGCCGCGATGTTGTGGTAGTCGGCCAACACCAGCAGCTGCGAGGTCCAGGTGTCCTGGTAGGTCTGGACCACCGGCGCGATCCCGGCCGCCTTGATCGCCTTGCTGTTCTTGATGAAATCCGCCCAGGTCTTCGGGACCTGCAGGCCCAGCTTGGCGTAGATCGGCCGATTGTACAAGATGCCCCCGCCGAACGCGGTCCCGAACGGGGCTCCGTAGATGTCGCTGCCGACGGTGACCTGCGGCTTGAACGACTTGTCGACATCGGCCACCCAGGACTGGTCGTTCAGAGCGAGCAGGTTCTTCTGCGGCGCGATCTGCTGGAACAGCGATCCGGAGTTGTATTCGAAGACGTCGGCCATGGTGTGGGTTGCCAGCCGCGTCTTGACGAGGTTGTCGCCGTCGGCACCGCCGGGTCGGGTCTCGACCGTGACGGTGATGGCGGGGTTCTTCGCCATGAAGCCCTTGACCAGCGCCTGCGCGGACGCGACGGTCGCCGGCCCGTTGTCGATGAGCAGTTTGATGCTGACCGGACTGCTGCTGGTCCCTGCGGCGGTTCTTTCGCCGGAGGATGAGCCCAGACTGCCGGCGCTGCACCCTGCCAGAGCCAGTGCCAGAGCCATGGAAGCGGCCACTGCCGCAATCCAGGTACGCGGTGATCGGTGACTGGTCACGATGTCTCCTCGTCGAGACGGCCCGACGGGCCAGGGGGTAAGGGGGTAAGGGGGTAAGGGGCGAAGGACGGGACATCCGAGTTTCCGGATGCTTTGGATCGTTTCAGAGCAGCTGTCGTTGAATGGTGGCAGGCGGGGCGACTGCCGTCAAGAGATCGGCTGAACCGGCGGTTCCGGCCCCGGGGCGGTACTCAGGATCCGACTTTTTGCAAAACGGGCTGGAGCGCTCTGGTGAGGGCATCGGCGTCAGCGATGAGTCCGCGACCGGTCAATGCGCTGACGACCTGCTCGGCCGGCTCGTCCAGATACGGTGCCAACCGGGTCGCCACAGCAATCTCGGATGTCGCCACCCCGGAATCTGCGGCCGCCGCCACGACTTGGGACCAGGTGGTCGGATCGTCGAAGAGGTCACGCACCAGCGAGTGCGCCGAGAGCACGACGGCCTCGTCAACGGCATCCGCCACATCCCAGTCGTAGGAGCCGTGGCCAACCCGGATCGACTCCTGCGTTCCCGGCAATGTGACGCTCGCATGCGACCCGACGGGGACCTGAACGTGTACGCGCAGTCGCCCGTCGGACCGTTCCCAGGACACGGCCGCCCGCCCGTAAGGCGTGTCGTGGCGGGCGGTGGCGCGGGTCAGTCCGCCACCGGGCAGCGGAGCAACGATGATCTCGCGGTATCCCGGCGCACCCGGCGCCAACCCGGCCACGGTCCGGTGCAGCCAGTCGGCCACGGCACCGAATGCGTAGTGATTGAAGGAGGTCATCTCCCCGGGATTGATCGACCCGTCGGGCAGCATGCTGTCCCAGCGTTCCCAGATGGTCGTGGCTCCCATTGTCACCGGGTAGAGCCACGACGGACAGCCGGTCTGCAGCAGCAGCCGGTACGCGAGGTCGGCCCGACCGGCCCCGGTCAGCACGTCGGCGATCAACGGGGTCCCGACGAAACCGGTGCCGATACGGAAACCGTCGGCGCGCACCAGGTCGGCCAGCCGACGACCGGCGTGCCCGCGCTGGTCCGGCGTCGGGAGCAGACCCCACGCCAGCGCGAGGCAGTAGGCGGTGGGTGCGTCGCTGAGCACGCGACCTGCCGGGGTCACGTACTGCTCAGCGAAGGCGTCCCGGACCCGCGTCGCCAGATCTGCATAGTGAGCGGCGATCTCGGGTTCCCCGACGACCCCGGCCGCCTTGGCAACCAGGTCAGCGGAGTACGCCAGATGCGCGGTGGCGAGCACGTCGGGGTCCGTCCGTGCCCGGAACGGGTTGTCCGGTGGGGCTGCCGGGTCCAGCCAGTCGCCGAACTGGAAGCCGCCGCTCCACAGCAGGCTCGGCCCGGCCAGCCCGGCGATCCGATCGACCCAGGCCCGCATGCTGGGCAATGTCTGCGCCAGCTGCCCGGCGTCCCCGGTGCGCTGGTAGAGCACCCACGGGACGACGGTGGCCGCGTCACCCCAGGCGGCGGCCGCCGGTCCGTCGCCGCCCAACACATCCGGGACGACGAACGGCACACTGCCGTCCTTGCCCTGCTCGGCGGCTAGATCATGAGACCAGGACGTCAGAAAGCCCGCCACATCGAAGAGGAAGGTGGCGGTGGGGCTGAACACCTGGATGTCGCCGGTCCAGCCCAATCGCTCGTCGCGCTGCGGGCAGTCGGTGGGGATGTCGAGGGTATTGCCCCGCATCGCCCAGACGACGTTGTCGTGGAGCCGGTTCACCAGCTCGTGCGAGCACTCGAACCAGCCCGTCCGGCGCAGGTCGGAGCCCACCACGACGGCGCCCACGTCGTCCGCAGCCAGCCCCGGGACCCCGGACACTTCGGCGTAACGGAAGCCGTGGAAGGTCAACTCCGGCTGCAGAATCTCCGACCCGGATCCGGCGAGCCGGTAGGAGTCGGTGGCCTTCGCGGTCCGTAACGGGCGTACACCGAGTTCACCGTTCTCCAGGACTTCGGCGTGGCGGACGACGACCTCCTGTCCGGGAGCACCGCTCACCCGGAGCCGGACCCAGCCGACGAGGTTCTGGCCGAAGTCGACGAGCGTCGCCCCAGCCGGTGAGCTCCAGACCTTGACCGCCGGCATATGTCCGGTGATGCGGACCGGAGGACCGTCGGGCGCGACCAGCCGTGACAGATTTCCCGTCACCGCTTCGACCGTATCCGGGGCGAACGGCCCGCCGGTCTCGATGCGCAGGTCGGTGAGCTGGCCGTCGTAGATGTCATCTGTCAGAACACTGCTCTCGCCGGCCGTCCAGGACCCGTCGCTCGTCAGGACCCGGACAGCGCCATCGGCGGTGTGGACCTCCAGTTGGGCCAGCAGTGCCAGGCGTTCACCATAGGGCTGCCGATCGTCCCGAAAGCCCATCCGCCCGCGGTACCACCCGTTTCCCAGCAACACCTGCAGGGTGTTCTCGCCGGCGGTCAGCAGGTCGGTGACGTCGTGCGTCTGGTAGCGCAGCCGGTTCGGGTAACTGGTCCAGCCCGGTGCCAGCACGTCCTCGCCGACGCGCTGACCATTCAGCGTCGCGACGTAGACCCCATGGGCGCTGACGTACAGGCGCGCCTTCACGATGTCGTCCGGTTTCGTGAGCACCGCTCGCAGCAGCGGTGCAGGCTGACCGCGGCGGCCGATGTCACGGGGGCTGAGGAAGCTCGCCGACCAGTCCCGGGAGTTCAGCAACCCGGCTTCGACGGTCGCGGGCTCGCTCCACCCACTCCAGTCGCCGCCGTGCACCCGCACCCGTACCTGCGCCGACTCCCGCGATACCAGTGCGGCCACGGGCCAGGGGACGAGGATCTGCTCACCGGAGTCGACGCGGACCGTCTCCGGCGGCCCGCCGTCCCGGGTGACCTGGACCTCATAGGCATCCTGGACGAAGCCGGGCTCGGCGTCTGGGATCTGCCAGGACAGGCGCGGGGTGCCCGTCCCGCACCCGAGCACGGGGCCGTCATCGGTGCGGTGTTCGAAACGCGCGGCGGTGGGGGCTGCGGCGTCGGCCATCGTCACTTCTCTCGTCGGCGAGATGAATGAATCGATTCAGAGCACAGATGGTGCCCGGCCCCAGCCGATCCGTCAAGCCCCGGTGGGGGCGGAACGCGCGTGGCGCGCGACGCACAGGGTGAGCTGACGCGCAGGGCCGCTGGCGCCGCGGACCCTCAGTGAGCAGACCGGCTTGAGTCCCGGACGACGAGCTCGGGAGCGAACTGCACGCGGCGCGCCCGCCCACCGCCCCCCCGCGCTCCGCCTCCCCCCGCTCCGGCCCCCCGCGTTCCGGTCTCCCGCGCTGCGGCAACCCGCTCGAGCAGCAGCTCCACCGCGGTGCGGCCCAGCTGCTCCCGGGGCTGGCGAACTGAGCTGAGTGGGACAGCAGCGGTGGCGGCGAAGTCGATATCGTCGTAGCCGACGATGGCCAGCTCGGCCGGGACCTTGACATCGCGGCGCAGACACTCGTTGAGCACGCCCATCGCCACCAGGTCGTTGGCGCAGAAGGCTGCCGTCGGGCGATCGAGCTGCTCCTGCCAGCCGGTAAGCAGCCGCCCCGCCGCCTGCGAACCCGCTCGCAGTGACATGTCCTCGGTGTCCACGATCCTCACCTGCGCCCGGGCAGCGACCGCGGAGCGCAGTCCGGCGAGGCGGTCGCGGACCTGAGCGACCGAGCGGGGGCCGCCGATGAAGGCGATGTGGCGATGTCCGCGCTCGAGCAGGTGTGCCCCGACCAGCGCACCGCCGTACTCGTCGTCGACCGCGACCGACGAGCAGCCAACCGCGGTGGAGACGTGGTCGACCAGCACCACCGGGGAGCCACGGCGGGCCAGCTCGGCCATCTGTGCCCGCGGTTCGTTGCGCACCGGGCTGAGCAGCACGCCCATCACCCGCTGCTCCTGTAGCCGGACCAGATGGCGCTGTTCACGGGCGGGATCGCCGGCGCTGTTGCAGATGATGACCAGCGCGCCCACCTCCTCCGCGGCGGCCTCGACGCCGGAGATGACGTCGGCGAAGAACGGGTTGGCCACATCGAGGACGACGACCGCGATCGTGCGACTGGCGCCGGCCCGCAGCTGTCGCGCCGACTCGTTGCGGACGTAGCCGAGCTCACCGATCGCGCTGGTCACCCGTTCGCGCAGCTGCTGGCTGACCGAGTCCGGCCGGTTGAGAACGTTGCTCACCGTTCCCAGCGAGACCCCGGCGGCCCGGGCCACGTCCTTGATGCTGACCATCGGGTCGTTCCCTCCGCTGCGGTCGATCAGGTGCTGTGCGGTGGAGTGCCGCAGCACGGGTGGACGGGATGGGCTCGCAGCGTCATCCTGCCGGGAACAGACTGTCGACGGCGACCTGTCCGGCCGGGCCGGGCATTGACCTGGGGCGCGTACCTCGATAATCTGCTCCGGCTGGATGTGAATCGTTTCAGGACAGGAGCCGCCGATGACGACGTCCGAGCAACGACGCAGCGAGGCGCTGGCGGTGTTGGCCCGCCAGACGATCGAGCTGCCCTCCTGGGCATTCGCCAATTCCGGGACCCGGTTCAAGGTCTTCTCCCAGCCGGGCGTGCCCCGCGACCCGTTCGAGAAGATCTCCGACGCCGCGCAGGTGCACCGCTTCACCGGCATCGCACCGCGGGTCTCGCTGCACATCCCCTGGGACCTGGTCGAGGACATGGGCAAGCTCGCCGCACACGCCGCCGACGAGGGCGTGGCCATCGGGACCATCAACTCCAACCTGTTCCAGGACGACGACTACCGACTGGGATCGCTGACCCATCCCGACGCGGCGGTCCGCGAGAAGGCGATCGGCCACCATCTGCAGTGCATCGACGTGATGCGGGCCATCGGTTCGCAGGATCTGAAGCTGTGGCTTCCCGACGGGCTGAACTACCCCGGCCAGGACGACCTGCGCGCCCGCCAGGACCGGCTGGCCGACTCCCTCCAGCGCATCTACGCCGCCCTGGGGCCGGGGCAGCGGCTGGTCCTGGAGTACAAGTTCTTCGAGCCGTACTTCTACGCGATGGACATCCCCGACTGGGGGACGTCGCTGCTGCACTGTCTGGCCCTGGGTGAGCAGGCAATGGTCGTGCTCGACACCGGACACCACGCTCCGGGGACCAACATCGAGTTCATCGTGGCCCAGCTGCTGCGCGCCGGCCGGCTCGGGGCCTTCGACTTCAACTCCCGCTTCTACGCCGACGACGACCTCATCGTCGGCGCCGCGGACCCGTTCCAACTCTTCCGGATCATGTACGAGATCGTCCGCGGGGATGCCCTGCGACCGGACTCCGGCGTCAACTTCATGCTCGACCAGTGTCACAACATCGAACCGCGCATTCCCGGCCAGATCCGTTCGGTCTGCAACGTGCAGGAGGCCACGGCCAAGGCGCTGTTGGTCGACCGCGAGAATCTGGCGGCCGCCCAGCAGGCGGGAGACGTCCTCGGCGCCAACGGCGTGTTGATGGATGCCTACAACACCGACGTGCGACCGCTGTTGGCCGACCTGCGCGAGAGCATGGGTCTGCATCCGGACCCGTATGCGGCCTACGCGAGCTCCGGGTACGCCCAGCGGATCGCCGCAGACCGGGTCGGTGGCGCGCAGGCCGGCTGGGGCGCCTGAGGTGAGCACCGCTCGCGAGCAGGTGCCGGAGGTCGTGCGGGAGCTGCTGGATCGCTCCCATGCCCTGGGTGCGGACCCCCGCAACACCAACTACGCCGGGGGAAACACGTCCGCGAAGGGCTCCGGTCGGGATCCGGCAACGGGATCCGACGTGGAACTGCTGTGGGTCAAGGGATCCGGCGGTGACCTGGGGACGTTACGGTTGGAGAACCTCGCCGTGCTGCGACTGGACCGGCTGCGCTCGCTGGTCGACGTCTACCCGGGAATCGAGCATGAGGACGAGATGGTCGCCGCATTCGACTACTGCCTGCACGGGCGCGGCGGAGCGGCACCCTCCATCGACACGGCGATGCACGCCCTGGTCGGGGCCGCCCATGTGGACCACCTGCACCCGGACAGTGGGATCGCCCTGGCGACCGCCGCCGACGGCGAAGCGCTGACCGGGGATATCTTCGGCGACCGGGTGCGCTGGGTGCCCTGGCGTCGCCCCGGTTTCCAGCTGGGCTTGGACATCGCCCGTATCGCCGCCGACCATCCCGAGGCGATCGGATGCGTGCTGGGCGGCCACGGGATCACAGCGTGGGGGGCCACGAGTGAGCAGGCGCAGAACCGGAGCCTGGAGATCATCCGGACCGCGGAGGACTTCATCGCCAACCGGACCGCCGAGCTGTCCACGCACCCGTTCGGGGCAGAACTGGACGGATACCGACCCCTGCCGCCGATACAGCGCCGGGAGCGGGCCGCGGCGCTCGCGCCATTGCTGCGAGGGCTGGTCAGCACCGACCGCCGCCAGATCGGACACTTCACCGATGCCGAGGTGGTGGTGGACTTCCTGGCCCGGGCCGAGCACCCGCGCCTGGCAGGACTGGGCACGTCGTGTCCGGATCACTTCCTGCGCACGAAGGTCCGCCCGCTACTGCTCGATCTGCCCGCCACCGCGGAGCTTGCCGACGTCGTGGCGCGCCTGCGGGAACTGCACGAGACCTACCGCGCCGACTACGCGGACTACTACCGGCGCCACGCCACCCCCGACTCACCGGCGATGCGCGGTGCGGACCCGCTGGTCGTGCTGATACCGGGGGTCGGGATGTTCAGCTACGGCAAGGACGCCCAGACCGCCCGGGTCGCCGGGGAGTTCTACGTCAACGCCATCAACGTCATGCGGGGAGCGGAGGCGATCTCGCGCTACTCCCCCATCGACGAGGCCGAGAAGTTCCGCATCGAGTACTGGGCGCTGGAACAGGCAAAGCTGGACCGGATGCCCGCACCCAGGCCGCTGGCCACCCGGATCGCGCTGGTCACCGGGGCCGCCTCGGGGATCGGGCGGGCGGTGGCCACCCGCCTGGCCGCCGCGGGCGCATGCGTGGTCATCGTCGACCTCGACCTCGAGGCGGCTCGGAAATCCGCCGCCGCCATCGGCACCGCCGACGTCGCGATCGGAGTGAGTGCGGACGTGACCGACCCCGGCGCCGTCCGCCGCGCCGTCGAGGAAGCGGTGCTCACATTCGGGGGTTTGGACCTGGTCGTGAACAACGCCGGGCTGTCCATTTCCAAACCCCTGCTGGAGACCAGCGAGGCCGACTGGGATCTGCAGCACGACGTGATGGCGAAGGGGTCGTTCCTGGTGTCCCGGGCGGCCGCGCGTGTCCTGCTCGACCAGGGCATGGGCGGTGACATCATCTACATCGCGTCGAAGAACAGCATCGTCGCGGGCCCGAACAACATCGCCTACTCCGCGGCGAAGGCCGACCAGGCCCACCAGGTCCGGCTGCTGGCCGCCGAGCTCGGCGAGCACGGGATCCGGGTGAACGGGGTCAACCCCGACGGCGTCGTGCGTGGTTCCGGCATCTTCGCCGGCGGGTGGGGTGCCCAACGCGCGGCCGTCTACGGGGTCCCGGAAGCCGAGCTGGGGCAGTACTACGCCGGGCGCACCCTGCTCAAACGCGAGGTGCTGCCCGAGCACGTCGCGAATGCGGTGTTCGTGCTGACGGCCGGGGAGCTCTCCCACACAACGGGGCTGCACATTCCCGTCGATGCCGGCGTCGCCGCGGCCTTTCTGCGGTGAGCCTACACGCCGCCGTCGACCTCGGCGCCGCCAGCGGGCGGGTGATGCTAGGTGACGTACAAGCCGGTCGGCTGCGCCTGGTCGAGACCGCACGGTTCTCCAACGCCGCCGTCGAGGTTCCCACCGCGGACCGTCCGGCGCTGTACTGGGATGTGCTGTCGCTGTGGCGGCACAGCATCGGGGGCCTGACCCGGGTTGCCGAACTGGCCGGCGGGGAAGCGGTGCTCAGCATCGCGGTGGCAACCTGGGCCATCGACTATGGACTACTCGATGCGAGCGGTGCTCTGCTCGGCAACCCCCGGTGCTACCGGGACCCGCGCACCGACGGTGTCGCCGAAGAGCTGCACCGGCGTGTCCCCGCCGAGCGGCTCTACCAGCGCAACGGCCTGCAGCACCTGCCGTTCACCACCCTCTACCAGCTCATCGCCGAGCAGCAGGAGTCGTCGCTGCGCGGTGCCGAAACGCTGCTCCTGCTGCCGGATCTGTTCGGCTACTGGCTCTGTGGACACCGCGGCGCCGAGGCGACGAATGTGTCAACGACCGGGCTGGCTGACGTCCGAACGGGTCGGTGGGCCCCGGACCTGGTGGAACTCGCCGGCGTCGACGCCGCGGTGCTGCCGCCCGTACACGATCCCGGCGCGCAGCTGGGTCCGCTGCGGGAGGAACTGCGCGAGCGCACCGGGCTGGACCGAGCGACAGTGACCGCGGTCGGCAGCCATGACACCGCCTCGGCGGTCGTCGCGGTCCCGGCAGCCGACGAGCGGTTCGCCTACATCGTCTGCGGCACCTGGGCGCTCGTGGGCGTGGAGCTGATGGAAGCGGTGCTCACCCCTGCCAGTCTGGCCGCCGGCTTCACCAACGAACGGGGAGTCGATGACCGCATCCGCTACCTGCACAACGTGATGGGCTTGTGGGTGCTGCAGGGCTGCCTCGCGGACTGGGGGGAGCCGGCGTCGGCGCTGCCCCGATTACTGGCGGGGGCCGGCCAGCTGCCCACCGGTGGCCCGTTCATCGACCTCGACGATGCGGCGTTCCTGGCGCCGGGTCCGATGGTGACCCGGGTCCTGGGTGCCTGCCAGCGATCCGGGTCCCCGCTGCCGGCCGACGGCGGCCCGGACGGTCGGGCCCGGGTGGTGCGCTGCGTGCTGGACAGTCTTGCGGCGGCCTTCGCCAGCTCGATCGAAGCGGTGGTCGACTTGAGCGGTCGCGATGTCGACGTCGTCCACCTGGTCGGTGGTGGCGCCCGCAACGAGCTGTTGTGCCAGCTGACCGCGACCGCCTGCGGCCGGCCGGTGCTGGCCGGACCGGTGGAGGCCACGGCGTTGGGCAACGTCCTGGTGCAAGCCCGGGCCGCGGGCACCGTGCGCGGCTCACTGGAGGACCTGCGGGCACTCGTGCGGAACACCCACCAGCTCGTACGGTATGAGCCATGAGTGCAACCGCGACGGTGCAGACCCTGCTGGAGGGATACCAGGTCGAGTCCACGGTCGGCGACATCGCCTTCTGCGGGGTCAACCTCATCGAGGCACCCGACGGCGACGGCGGGATCCGGCGGATCGTCGTCGACACGGGACACTTCGGGCGGGGTGTGGTTCTCCGACGTGCCCTGGCTGAGCGCGGGCTGAGCGCGTCCGACGTCGACGTGCTGCTGCTCACCCATGCGCACTGGGACCACGTCCAGTGCCTGGAGTACTTCGACAACGCCGTGGTGATGGCGCATCCGCGCGAGCTGGACTACATCCGGGCGCCGCACGCCAACGACTACGCGACCCCGGCCTGGACGAAGGCGATGCTCGACCGGTACGACGTCCGCCATGCGGTGGAGGGCACCGCTCTCGCCGACGGGGTCCATGTGGTCGAGGTGCCGGGGCACTCCGACGGCACGATCGCTGTTGCGGTGGACACTGCGGATGGGGTCGCCGTCGTCACCGGGGACGCGATACAGAATGCGCTGGTCGCCCGGCACCGCCGCAATGCGCTTGTGTTCTGGAACGAGGAGCAGGCCAACGCCTCAGTCCGCCGGCTGGTCGACATGTCCGATCTGATCTACCCCGGCCACGACCAGCCGTTCCGGATGGGTTCCGGTGGCAGCGTGGAGTACCTGCGCGACTTCTCGTTCGGCCTGCGCCGGGTCACCCCGGACATGCCCGGGCTGCACTTTGACCTGCAGCCCGAGCTGAGCCCGCTGATCCTGACACCGCCGGCTGACTCGGAGAGCACCGCTTCGTGAGTGATGCTCTCCTTCAGCCCGCCAGATGGCCTCAGATGGAGTTGATGAAGGGGGACGAGTAGTCCTCGACGGTGAGCAGTGCCGCCTCCGCGTCGGCGACGTCCATCCGGTTGCCCTCGGCGGCGATCGTCATCCCCAACAGCCGCACGTCCCCCGGCGTTGCCAGAGCAGCGAGCTCGTCGTGCGCGAGCACCCAGGACACGGCCGCGCGGATCGGCTCGGCTTCGTCCATCGGCTCGTACCAGGTGTCGTAGCTGTGATCGGCGCCCTCGGGATAGTTGCGACGCGCGACGGTCTTGATGGTCCGCAGCCCGACGTCCTGCCGCTTGACCTCCTCGGCCAGTGCCTGGTAGGCGGAGCGGAACGTCTCGTCGCGCCAGAGCAACGGATTCAGCGGAGTCAGCACCGACGCGAACGGGAACCGGCGCAGCGCCGCCAGGTGCGTCTGCGCGGCCTGCTTGCCGTGCCCGGTGATCCCGATCGCCGCGACCAGCCCCTCTTCCTGCGCCCGCACCAGCGCCTCGATCGCCCCGCCGTCACCGAGCGCACGGTCCAGTTCGTCCATGTCGCCGATGGCGTGCAGCTGGATGAGATCGACGTGGTCGGTCTGCAGCCGCTCCAGCGAGCGGTTGATCGACGCCCAGGCGCCCTCCCGGTCCCGGTCCCCGGTCTTGGTGGCCAGGAAGATGTCGTCGCGGATCCGCGACATCCACGGGCCGACGCGCAGTTCGGCGTCGCCGTAGCTTGCCGCCACGTCGAAGGAGTTGATTCCGGCGTCCAGTGCCTGCTGGATCGACCGGTCGGCCGTGTCCTGGTCGGCAGTACTCAGTGCGGCGGCCCCGTAGGCCAGCACCGACGTGTTGTGATCGATCCGTCCGAATCTGCGGTACTCCATCGGGTGCTCCCGGGTGCTCGACGTCACTGGCTGTGGGTCGATCCTGCCAGCCAGCGCTGCGACCGTCCTACTCGCCCAGGTCAACCGGTCCGGTAGGCCGACCAGCGGCGCCGCCGCCCAGGTCCGGCCGGTCCTGTCAACGAGCGCTTCCGGCCCCGGCTCCGGTCAGCTGCGGACGGACAACAGCTCCGAGATCGCCCCGAACAATCCGTCCGGCAGATCCTGGGAGACCAACTCGGCCAGCACCGCGGCCGCCGGTCGTCCCGAGGTGAGGGCGGCCCACGCCGCCTCCTTTGCCCGATACCCGTACTGGGCTCGGTTGAGCAGGTCGAACAGTCGCCCCGGCACGTCGTGGGTGCGGGGGTTTAGGTCCGGCCCGAAAACCAGGCGAAGCTGCCCGTCGGTGGGCCCATCGGCCAGATCATCGACGCCGGTACCCAACACGGTCACCGTCCACGTGCGCCGCGCCGGGACCACTCCGGCAGCGCCCGTCGTGGGACCGATCACCAGTGTCCCGCTGGCCTGGTCCCAGCGGATAGGGGTGGTCGCAGTCGGGATGTCGGCCGGGGTCGTGCCGGTGCCGTCGTCCTCGACCAGGTCGAAACTGCCGTCCTGCCCCGGCACGACAATGACCTCGAACCGTTCGGGATTCTGCCCAGCGTCGGCCTCCTCGGTCGCGGCCAGCGGCACGATCCCGCCGGAGCGGACCAGCACCGGGATCGAGGCGGCGTCCCGGTACAGCTGCAACTCCCGATCCCCGTCATAGACCGCGGCGGTGAACAGGTCCACCCAGGTGCCCGGCGGGAGCCACGCATGGGCCGACCCGTGGCGGGTCACCGGATCGGCCGGGCTGGTGATCGGGGCGACGATCAGCTGCGAGCCGAAAGCGAACTCGTTGGGCACCTCGTAGGCCACGTCCGCCTGCGGGTACAGGTGGTACATCGGACGCACCAGCGCCTGCCCGGTACGCGCCGACCGGTGGTTCATCGTGTGCAGGTACGGGATCAGGCGGTGCCGGAACCGCAGCGCCTCGCCCATGCAGAGCGCTGCTTCCGCACCGAACGCCCACGGCTCCTTGACCAGGAACGGGCTCAACGAGGAGTGCAGCCGCAGTACCGGGGAGAAGACGCCCAACTGCAGCCAGCGCACCGCCAGCTCGTCGTCGCGCGAGCCACCCCAGTGTCCGCCGACGTCGTGGCTCCACCAGCCGTAGCCGATGTTGGCGGCGGTTGCGGTGAACTCCGGTTGGAAGTCCAGCGAAGCCCAGGAGATGACCGTGTCCCCGGAGAACCCCACCGGATAGCGGTGACTGCCCGGGCCCGCGTAGCGGGAGAACGTCATCGGGCGTCGCCCGTCACGGCCGGAGTCCAGGAAGTGGAAGTGGTTGAGCATCCACAACGGGTCGATGCCCGCGACGCGGGAGTGCGGCCCGGACTGCCAGTCCACCCACCAGAAGTCGACGCCCTGCTGTTCCAGATCCCGATGCAGCACGGAGAAGTAGGCGCCCAGGAACTCCGGATCGGTGACGTCGAAGGCAATCGGACGCCCGTCGGCCGGGTCGCGGTCCAGCGCCTCACACATGGCCGGATAGGCGTCCTCGAAGGCCCGGACCCCGTCGGCCGGGTGCACGTTCAGCGTCACCTTCAGCCCACGATCGTGCAGCTGGGCCAGGAATGCCGGCGGGTCCGGGAACAGCTCCCGGTTCCAGCTGTAGCCGGTCCACCCACTGCCCTGGGCGGGGGGTACGTCGTCGACCCGATGCCAGTCCATGTCGAGCACCGCCACCGAGAACGGCAGATGTTCGGCGGCGAAACGGTCCATCAGCTGCAGGTACTGCTCAGCGGTGTAGGGGTTGTATCGGCTCCACCAGTTACCCAGGGCCCACCGCGGGAGCAGGGGAACCGGACCGGACAACGCGAGCAGGGCATCGATCGCGGCCTGGTGGTCGTGCCCATAGGCGAAAACGTAGAGGTCGGTGCGGCTGGCGTCGCGCGGCGCGACCCAGCCGGTCTCGTCGAACACGAAGGACGCCGAGTCGTCCAGCACGGCATAGCCCAGGCGGGACACGACGCCGGATTCGAGCGGGTGGCGTCCATCGATTCCGTCCAGCGTGCGCGCTGTTCCGCCGAGGTCTCCGACCGGTTCCCCGGCCCGCCACACGCTGTGGTAGTTCGAGACGTTGCCACGCACCTGCAGGGTCAGCCCGGACGCGGTGAACGGGCCCCGGTCGTAGGTCAGGTGCAGCCGGTCTGTGACGATCTCCAGTGCAGCAGGCGATTCGAGCACGGAGAAGTCCGGCACCGGCAGGTCGCGATGCAACGCCAGGGTGGACGGACGGTCCTCGAACGCCTCATCCGGCGACCACTCCAGCCGCAGCAGACCCTCGGTGAGAACAGTGATCCGCCAATGATCGCCCGAGAGCACTGCTTCCGGATGTGCGAGTGCCGACGTTTCGAGTCGACCGTACAACGACACCTGGCCCGTCCCTTCCGCCGCCGGTCGGGACGACCGGGCCGCGCTCCGGATCGTAGGCGGCGTCAGATCCGCCCCCCGCCTCCGTCGGGCCCGGCGGGCGCCTCCGTCGCTGCTGGCGTACCCCGACGCCTGGGGACACTGGCGTACTCCGAACCTGGTCCGCGGACCGTCCCGCAAGCGATAACCGGGCTTCGGAGTACCTCAGTGCACTGTCGCCAACCGGGAGATCTCGTGTTGCATGAGTGGGTGATGCAACGGGCTCCGGGACCACCGTGCGGACCAACGGATGGCTGACGGGGCGGACGAGCCGGATCCGGCGGATTCGGCAGCCGATGTCGGCGCACGTCGCCAGGTGATCCGCGATGCGGTCGCCCTGGGCATAGCGGTCGGCGCGTTCGGACTGGCCTTCGGAGCGCTCTCGGTCGGCGCCGGACTGAGCGTGGCCAAGACCTGCGTCCTGAGCCTGGCCATGTTCACCGGCGGTTCGCAGCTGGCCTACGTCGGGGTCCTGGCCGCGGGCGGGTCGACCAGCGCCGCCGCGGCATCGGCGGTCCTGCTCGGCAGCCGCAACGCCTTCTACGGCGTCGCGCTCGGGCCGGTACTGGCGATTCCCCGGCGCTGGCGACCACTGGCCGCGCACCTGGTGATCGACGAGTCCACGGCGATGGCGACAGGGGTGCAGCAGCCGGCGCCCGGCGCCGGTGTGGCTCCGCCGGTTGCCACCAGCCGGCCGACGCTGGGATTGGCACGGCTGGCCTTCACCGCGACGGGGCTGGCCGTCTTCTGCTGCTGGAATCTGGCGACGCTGGTGGGCGCCCTGGGCGGCAGCATGCTCGCCGGCACCGTGCTGGGCGATCCGCGCGTGCTCGGGCTGGACGCCGTCGGGCCAGCCGCCTTCCTGGCGTTGCTGTGGCCCCGGTTGACGACAGGCGCAGCTCCGATCCGGCGGGTGGCAGGGGCCGGCGCGGTGATCGGTCTGATCGGATCGGTCGTCCTGCCGACGGGGCTCGGGGTACCTCTGGCCGCGCTCGGGGTGCTGGCGGCCGGTCGGCTGGCCGCCCGGCAGCAGGCCGCTGGTCGGGGTCAGCCGTGAGCTGGCTGGCGATCGCGGGGGTCTGTGCCGCGTGCTACCTGCTCAAACTGGCCGGGATGCTCGTTCCGCCCCAGACGCTGACGCGGGTGCCGTGGCTGGCCGAGGCGTCGCGGCGACTGCCGGCCGCTCTGCTCGCCGCACTGGTCGTCACCGGAACCGTCGTGACAGGCTCCCGGCTGGTGGTCGACGCCCGGCTGGGTGGGCTGGCGGCGGCGCTGCTGCTGCTGGTGGTGCGGGCGCCGCTCATCGTCGTCGTGATCGCGGCTGCCGCTGTTACGGGCGGCCTCCGGGCTATCGGCTGACCGGCCCGACTGCCTCGTGCCCAGCGCCGTGGTCCAACAGCGTGCCCGGCGCGGTCGTCTAGCGGGGCGGCGAATAGAGCCGACCACTGCGGTGTTGCTACCGGCGCGCCCCGGTCGAACGGGGAGATCTCGGTGGGAGAGAGTTGCCTGGTTGGACACGCTGCGTTCACTAAGTGATGACAAAAGACCTACTCGCTGTAACGGAGAGAGCATGAGGACGCCCGGGGGATCTGCCGCCGAGATCGACACGCGGCGTGAGCCGGAGACAGTGGTCACTCCCGTGGCGGCCGCATCCCGCCCGCCCGAGCCGGCCCGCTCCGCATCGCGGTTTGCGCGTCCGCTCGGCGAGATCGTGGCGATCGCGGCGTGGTTTCTCGGATACGAACTGTTCGGCCCGTTGGCCCCTGCCCGTCCGACCCAGGCAACCTCTGCCGGCCAGTGGCTGCTGGCGCTGGAGGACCGTGTCGGGCTGGCCGTGGAAGCACCGTTGAATGCCCTGGCGAACTCGCACCGTCTGATTGCCCTGCTGAGCGGATACTGGTACGGGACGCTGCATTTCGCCGTGCCACCACTGGTGCTTATCTGGCTGTGGTGTCGACGTCCGGAGTACTACCGCCAGCTGCGCACCGCTCTGATTCTGGCCAGCAGCCTCGCGCTCGCCGTGTTCTGGTGGTTTCCCGTCGCCCCGCCCCGGCTTGCCGTGCCCGGAACGGTGGACATCGTCAATACCGCCCGGGTATGGGGTGGCGGCGGGAACTCGGTGTGGAATGCCCACTTCGTCAACGAGTACGCCGCTATGCCGAGCCTGCACGTGGGGTGGGCGGCGTGGTGCGCGCTCGCGGTGATCGTGGCGACCCGGTCCCGGTGGCGCTGGTCAGCGCTGGTATACCCGTTGCTGATGAGCGTCGACGTCATGATGACCGGAAATCACTATCTGCTCGACGCCGTCGCCGGTGCCGCGCTCGTCTTCGGCAGTTGGGCCGCGGTCCGGACGGTCGAGGCCGTTTCCCGCCGCCGGGCCGTGACCGGTAGCGTCGCTCTTGCCGACGGTATTGGTCAGTAGGACGCTATACGTCACCATCAGAGACAGCGGCGAAAGGACCTCACAATGAGGCCGACGAAGGAGCGGGCGCGCCAGTGGCTGGACCGTTGGGACCGGCAACAAGAGGTCTACAACGCCGACCGGGAGGAGCGCTTCGCCGTCATCGCCGATGTGGTCAGCCTCGTCACCGAACGGCCCGACCCGCTGATCGTCGACCTCGGGGCGGGGCCGGGGTCGCTATCGATCCGGCTACTGGATCGGATTCCGGGAGCACGTGTTGTCGCGATCGATGGGGATCCATTCCTGCTCGGACTGGGGCGCGCGGCGTATGCGGATCTCGGGAGCCTGGAGCTTGTCTGTCACGACCTTCGCGATGCCGGCTGGGTGTCGGCGCTGGAGCTGCCCCGACCGGCCGATGCAGTGGTCAGCACGACCGCGTTGCACTGGCTGACGCGATCCGAGCTGGCCGAGGTGTACGGGGCATCTGGTGCGCTGCTCGCTCCCGGCGGAGTCCTCGTCAACGGCGACCACCTCGGGGAGGGGCCCGGTCGCTCGCGGTTGGACCGGCTCGCCATTCAGGTGGCCGGTGCCCGCGCCGATCGGGTCACCGCTCTGCGCGGAAGGACGGGAGTCGACGATGCCGAGGACTGGGCTGGCTGGTGGGCCGCGGCCGGCGCGGCGCCCGAGCTGGCCGACCTGCTGACCGAGCGCGGGGCTCGACCGGTCGAGCACACCGTCCCGGACGAGCCGACCCTGCAGGACCACCTCGACCTCCTCGACGGGTCAGGATTCACCGAGGTTGGGCCCGTGTGGTCACACGGAAACGACCGGGTGTTGGTCGCCCTGCGCTGAGTTCGGATCCGTCGTCGACCTCCCAATGTCGGCATCATCCATTCTGTCGGACCCTGTCCGTAGCGTCTTTCTGTGGCTGACACTCGACGAGCGTCGGCAACCAACCGGTCGGAGGAGGTCGCAACGGTGCGCGCAGCATCGGACGACAGCGCCGCCAGCTCGGTTCCGGGGGCGCAGCCATGAGCGGTGACGGTCCGCCGGAGCTGGTCACCCTCGGAGAGGTGATGGCGCTGTTCCTGTCGGACTCCGGCGCCGTCCTGGGACGAACCGACCGCTTTGACCTCTCCTATGCCGGTGCCGAAGCCACGGTGGCGGTGGCCGTGACGCGGCTCGGGATGCGCGCCACCTTCGTGGGCCGAGTGGGTGCCGATCCGCTCGGCGCCCGTATCGTGCGCGAGTTGCGTGGTGAGGGCGTTGACGTGTCCGCGGTGACAGTGGACGCGGACCGGCCCACCGGCGTGCTCATCCGCGACGCCCCGGCGCTCGGACCGGTAAGCGTCCTCTACCACCGGACAGGCAGCGCGGGCAGCGCACTGGCCCCGGCAGACCTCGACCTCGAGCTGGTCCGTCGGGCACGCGTGCTGCATGTCACCGGGATCACGGCAATGCTTTCCGAGTCGGCGGAAGCCTGTGTGGACGCGGCGCTCGACGCCGCGCAGGATGCCGGGGTGACAGTGTCCTTCGACCCGAACGTGCGTCGCCGACTCGGTAATTCAGAGCGCTGGCAGCAGGTCGTGCGCCGACTGTCGGCTCGCGCCGACATCGTCTTCGTTGGTCACGAGGACCTGCAGGTGCTCGAGATCGATACCGACCCCCATACCTGGTTCGCCGAGCGGGGAGCGCACACGGTGGTCGTCAAGTACGGCGCTGCCGGTGCAGAGGAGAGCGGCCCGGACGGTAGGCACCGGGTCGCAGCACACACGGTCGTGGCGGTCGACCCGGTCGGCGCGGGTGACGGTTTCGCCGCCGGCTGGCTGTCCGCCTGGTGCGCGGGGTACGGTCCAGCTCATCGGCTTGAGCGCGGTGCTCTCGTGGGAGCGGCAGTCGCCGCAACGCGCGGCGACACGCCCGGCCTGCCGGATCTGCCGGCCGTCGAAGCGCTTGAACGGGACGGAGCGGGAACGGTGGACCGATGACCGGAGCAGCGCTCTCCGAGTTTGACCGGGCGCTGGGCGAGGACCGGGTGCTGGCCATCCTGCGCTACCGCTCCGGCGGACCGGTGGTGGATGCCGTCGACGCGATCCGGGATGGCGGGGTCCGGGTGGTCGAGGTCACGACGTCGACCCCGGGCTGGCTGGACGCCATTTCCGCGGCCGCCGACCGCGGTCATCTGGTCGGTGCGGGAACAGTGCTCACATCGGCGCAGGTCCGCGACACCGCCGCTGCCGGTGGTCGGTTCGTCGTCTCCCCCGGCCTGGACGAGGACGTGGTCGCCGCCTGCCGCAGCGCGGGGATCGAACCACTGCCGGGCGTGGCCACCGCCACCGAGGTTGCGCGGGCGGTCCGACTCGGCGCGCGCTGGCTCAAGCTGTTCCCTGCTGGCGCCCTCGGCATCGACTACCTGAAGCAGCTGCGCGGACCGTTCGCCGAGCTGTCGTTCGTACCGACCGGCGGGATCACCACGGCGTCGATCCCGGAATGGCTGGCGGCCGGTGCCGCGGCGCTCGCGCTGGGCTCGGAGCTGGCAGGACGCGACGCTCCGATGGGACCGCAGCAGCTACAGGCGCTGCGGACCCGGGCGGGCGCTGCGATCGCGGCCGCCCGGGGAACACCAGAGTGAGCTGCTCGCCCATCGCCCATCGCGGGTCGCATCGGCCCAACAGGACCGGATCCAGTCGGACTCAGTCCAGCTCGGACCCGGCGAGGCAGCCGGCATCAGTACGGCCCATGGCACGGAGAGGACGATGCTCGGCCCGAGAAGCTTCACGGGTCCGGCTCTGGCCGGCAGGCTCAGGCGCTGCCGCTGGTTTCCGGTTCCGGTCGCAGATGCCGACCCCGCGGCGCCGGAGCTGGGTTGGGCGGCTGGGTACTCGGCATTTCCGGATCGGGCACGGAGCTGGCTGTCGGTGCCTTGAGCACCCCGGATGGCAGCAACACCGCGGTGAGGATCGCCCCGAATACGAAGACTGCCGCCGAAATCGTGAACGCCCTGTCGTAGCCGTGTACCGCCGCCAGGACCTGGGTTCCCGCCCCGGTATGACTGCTCGCGTAGCTGGCCGTCGCGCTGGCTGCCAGCGTCGAGAGCAGCGCCGTCCCGATGGAGCCGCCGACCTGTTGCATGGTGTTGACCATCGCCGAGGCCACCCCGCTGTCGTGGCGGGCCACCCCGAAGGTCGCGCTGCTGATCGCCGGCGCGAAGATCAGGCCGAATCCCAGGCCCAGCACGATCAGCGACGGCAGCACATTGGCGACGTAGCTGGAGTCCGGCGTCAGCCGGGTGAACAGGAACATCCCGATCGCACCGAGGGTCATTCCGGTCGGTATCAGCGGACGCGGCCCGACGCGCGGGAGCAGGAGCACGTTCGAGGTCGTCGAGGCCGTCACGATGCCGGCGGTCAGCGGCAGGAAGCTCAGTCCGGTCACGACCGGGCTCCAGCCCAGCACCTGCTGCAGGTAGTAGGTGAGGAACAGGAACACCGCGAACACCGCGATCGCGGACAGCCCGACGGCGGCGTAGCTCGTGCCCCGCACCCGGTCGGTGATCACCCGCAGCGGCAGCAGCGGCGCACTGACCCGCTGCTGGACCACGACGAAGCTGATGAGCAGCAGGACTCCCAGGCCGAGCGAGCCGAGCGTCGTCGCCGTGACCCAACCGTCGGTCGCCGCGCGGGAAAAGCCGAAGACGAGGCTGAACAGACCCCCCGAGGCCAGCAGGGTGCCGGGGATGTCCAGGCGGTGGTGGCCGCGGTTGGCCGGGTTGCGCATCAGGATCGCCGCACCGACCAGTGCGGCGGCCGCGAAGATGAGGTTGACAAACAAGCAGTAGCGCCAGGACAGCCACTCGGTGAGGACTCCGCCGAGGACCAGGCCGACCGCGCTCCCGCCACCGGCCACGGCGCCGAAGACCCCGAAGGCCTTGGACCGCTCCTTCGGGTCGGTGAAGGTGGTCGCCAGGGTGGCCAGGGCGGCCGGTGCCAGCAACGCTCCGAAAACGCCCTGCAGCACCCGGGCCGCCACCAGGACTCCGAACGTGGGGGCGGCGCCGCCCAGGGCCGAGGCGACGGCGAAGCCGACCAGTCCGGTCATGAACGTGGTCTTGCGTCCGAACAGGTCGCCGAGCTTGCCGCCGAGCAGCAGCAGGCTGCCGAACGAGAGCGCGTACGCGGTGACAACCCACTGCCGGTCGGTGTTGGCGAAGCCGAGTGCCTGCTGCGCTGATGGCAGCGCGATGTTGATGATCGTGGCGTCGAGCACGACCATCAGCTGAGCCAGGGCAACGGTTCCCAGCACCAGCCAGCGGCGGGGATCCGGTCCGCCACCTGATGGCGCCCGGGTCGCGCCGTCGGCGCGTTGCGGGGCGTGTGAACGTGCCGGCCCCGCTGGAGTCGGCTGCCCGGTCGCCGGAAGCGAGGTTGACTGCCCGGCTCGGGACCCGGGTGGACGGACGGGGGTAGTGGTCAGTGCTCTGGGCCCTTCCGCGGACTGGCGAACGCAGGCCGCGGCTACGGGACCCGTGGTGGCGACCGCCGCGGCACTGCGGCCACGTCGGACGACGGTTGTTGTCGGTCAACCCTGCCGGGTCGATCGAGGGGGACAACCGCGGGGTGGCTCAATCCCTTCCGCTGGACTGCCTGCGCTTCCGTCAGCGCGGCACATCGCGCCGGTAGGCGACCCGGTCGAACGGGTCCGGGCCGACACGGGGACGACGTGGCAGCTCGCCGCCGCGGACCGGGTCGTGGTGGTCGAAGGTCGATTCCATCGCCGCGTCACCGGAGCTCAGGCCGGGCAGCGCGCGGGCCAGCTCTGGCACGGCACCGGCGCTCAGCTCGACGGGCAGCAACACCCGACCGCCGCGCTGCTCCGGCGATCCGGGAAGCGCGCCGATGCGCCCCAGTCTCGCCAACACCGCTCGCAGGGAGTCCGCGGGGAGGTCGAGTAGGGCGCGGTGTACCGGCTGGCAGACCTGCGTCCCGGCGCGCCACAACGCCTCGGCCAGCACGAACCGCGCCAGGGACCGGAAGTCGCCGGCCACACTGGACATCGCCTTGTCGAAGCTGGCGTGCATGTGACTCTGCCGGGCCCAGTACCCGGATCGGATCAGGGTCACCGTCGCGTCGGGGATCGGCCAACCGTTCGGTCCACCGCCGGCCAACATGTCCTGGACCCCCTCCTCCAGTGCGACCCGGAACGCCGCGGGCAGCGACCCCGGCTCGACGGCCAGCCGGTAGTCGACGCCCGCACCGGGCGACCCCGGGGCGACCCGCAGGCCGACTGTTGCCAGGTAGGGGTTGCCCCCGATGCCGATCACCTCCACCGCCTGCCCGACACCGGAGACCCGTTCGATGTAGACGACAGTGGTGTCCCGGAACTCGACAGCGATCCCCCAGCCGTCGGCGAGTCGGGCGGCGAGCACCTCCTGCTGGACCGGACCGTAGAGCGAAACCGCAACCTCGTTGCGCGTATCGTCCTGCCGCACCTGGATGAACGGGTCCCGCGCCGCCAGCGCAGCCAACCCGGAGAGCAGTGCTCCCCGCTGGGTCGGGTCGACGGGATCGACGATTGTCTCCAACCCGGGCGGTGCGAACGAAGGGATCCGGACCGGCGGCGGGGCGCCGATCGCGTCCCCGACGCGGACACCGTCCAGCCCACGGACCACACCGACCCGCCCCGCGGGCAACGTAGCCGACTCGATGAGAGCACCACTCTCGTGTATCCGGATGCCAGTGATCCGACCGGGCGCCAGGCGGTCGCGGAGGTGGAGTGTGCCGGCAAACATCCGCACCGACGCCAGCTGTCGGCCCGAAGGCGTCTGCTCGACGCCGAACACCAACCCGGACAGCGGTTCGTCGCTGTCGCCCGGGAATGCCGGCCGGTCGGTTGCGGTGGTCGGGAGTAGCTGGACGATCCCTTCGGTGAGAGCATTGATTCCGACCCCGGTGAGTGCCGATCCAGAGAACGCGGGATGCACCAGTCCGGCACCGGTCTGCTCGGCCAGGGCAGCGCGCAACCGCTGAGGTCCCACCCGCGCGGGATCCTCGACCCACCCGGCCAGCAGTCGGTCGTCGTGTCGGCTGAGCACCTCGACCAGGTCCGCGGTCAGCTCGGTGGCGTCCCGTTCGACCACAGCAACCCCGCGGCTGCCCGGCGCGACCGCGCGGGTCAACGCGACCACGTCCGGGCACAGCGATGCAGCGACCTCGGCCAGCACGCGACCCGGGTCGGCGCCGACCCGGTCCACCTTGTTCAGGAACAACAGGGTCGGTATCCGCAGGCGCCGCAGCGCCCGGAACAGCACTCGCGTCTGGGGTTGGACGCCTTCCACCGCGGAGAGCACGAGCACCGCCGCGTCCAGGACGGCCAGCGAGCGTTCGACCTCGGCGATGAAGTCGGGGTGACCGGGAGTATCGATCACGTCGATGAGCAGGTCACCGACGGTGAACGCCACGACCGCCGCCTCGATGGTGATCCCCCGGGCCCGTTCCAGGGCGAGGGTGTCGGTGGCCGTGGTGCCCGCGTCGACGCTGCCGATCGCGTCGAGCACGCCCGCGTCGAAGAGCAGGCGCTCGGTCAGGCTGGTCTTACCGGCGTCGACGTGCGCGAGCACGCCCACGTTGAGAACTCGCATACGACCTCGTGTCAGAGCAGGGAAGGGTCTGCCGGGGTGACACGAGAGCTGTGCGCATGAGGGTGGGGCGCCTTCCGGTCGCGGGTGGGACTGGCCGTGGACCTGCCGGGCCCAGTCGAGCAGCACGACCCCGCCCCGGCAACCCGGTTTCGGCCCGCCCCGTTCGGCTGTCGGGGCTCAGACCCCGCCGACGGCGACCACGCCGGTCGTCGTGCCGACGAACGCGCGACTGCCGGAGACCACGGGGGTGGCGAAGCGGGTGACGGACCCGACGGTCACGCTGGCCCGGGTCCGGCCATTGGCCCGGTCCAGCACGACGAGCGCGCCGTGCTCCTGATCCAGGCAGAACACGAGATCCCCGGCGGTGACCGGCGATCCGTTGACGCTGCTGTCGGCATGCCAGCCCACCGTCATCGAACCCGTCATCGCCGACCGTGACCTCGCGCAGGCCGTCCTTACACGGGACGTAGACGGTGGTCGCGACAGAGGCCGTTCCGCCGTACGAGGCGCAGATCTCGGCCCGTGCCAGTTCGGATCCGACCCCACCCAGGCGTCCGGCCCGCAGTGTGTACGCGGTGGGGGACTTGCCGTCGGCGTACACGATCCCGTTGGGCAGCAGCGTCGGGGAGGTCGAGCCCAGGTCCAGGTCGCGAGCGTTGTCCTGCGGCCACCGGGCAGGGGCGAAGCCGCCGAGCAGTTTCAGGTCCGCCGACAGCTGCAGGACGGAGTCGGAGCGGTCCCACTCGCCGCTGGTCGCCTCGCCATTGCCCACCGCCACGTACAGCGAGCCGTCAGCAGCTGCGACCGGACCGGGAGGTGCCCAGATGCCGGCCTCCCGCGTACTCGGTGTCTGGTAGACGGCACGGGCCCCGGTCGCGGTCGTGATGGCGACGACGTAGCCGTGGTAGTCCCCGCAGTCCCCGGCCAGCCCGCCGTAGGCGATGTAGATGCGTCCGTTCGCGGCGAGCAGGGCGGCACGTTGCTGTTCGACAGTGGGGTCCTGATCGGGGGGATCGGCATCATGGCGCACCGCAACCTTCCCCGTCTGCGGCGAGATCCCGACAAGCACGTGATGGATGCCGGCATCATCGGAGACTTCCGCGACGGCCCAGACCAGCCCGGAGTCCGGGTCATAGACGGGGGTCCCGGTGATCCCGAGCGGGTCGATGTTGCCGCACGGCAACTGGTCGGCGGTGACCGGGGTGCCCAACCGGTCGGTCTGCCAGCGGGTCGCCCCGGTCGCCGGGTTCAGACCGAAGACCACATTTGCCTCGGTGGCGACGATCAGCGTCTGGCTGCCACCGGCGCTGAGCAGCAGTGGTTGGGCGTAGACGGCGGCACCGAGCGTGCGCGTCCAGGCGCGGGCCGGTTTGTCCAGGGGCGCGGCCTGCGATCGCCCGGAGCGGACCCGGTCGCCGTGGTAGGTGGGCACGTCCGGTCCGACCGCGGCGAGGGCAGACGGTGCGGCCGATCCGGACACCAGCCCAGACGGCGGTCGGGACGGCAACCCGCTGCAACCGGCCGCCAGCAGCACGACCGCCGCACCCGTCGCAACCGCCGCCACCCCGGCTCGCAGCGACCGGAAACCGCTCACCCGGCCACTGTGCTCGATTCCCGCACGACACAACGGAACCCAACATTGCCGGCGGTGTCGTCGGGATCGCCGCCGGTTCGCGCTGCCACCCGGTACCGGTTGCAGTAGGAGGCGTGGCACAGATAGGACCCGCCCCGCTTGACCCGGAACCGGAGCTCCGGGTCATGCCCCGCGCGCGTTCCCGTGGCGGTGGTCGGGCCGCTGGCGGGGTCGACGCCCGGGCCGGTGCTCCGCCAGAGGTCCGCGCACCACTCCCACACATTGCCCACCATCTGGAACAGCCCATAGCCATTCGGCGGGTAGGTGCGCACCGGTGCGGTCGCACGGAAGCCGTCGGCCGCGGTATTCCGCGTCGGAAAGACGCCCTGCCAGATGTTGCACCGATGCTGCCCGTCCGGGAGTAGGTCGTCGCCCCACGGATAACGGTGCCCCGCCAGTCCCCCCCGGGCGGCGTACTCCCATTCGATCTCCGACGGGAGTCTGGCGCCCGCCCAGCGGCAGTAGGCGACCGCATCGGGGAACGAGACGTGCACGGCGGGGTGGTCCTGCCGGTCCGCGACCGTTGAACCGGGCCCCTCCGGGTGACGCCAGTCGGCTCCCGGCACCGCGCACCACCAGGGGGTCTGGGCCGGCCGGGCGGCGCCGCGGCGCAGGTGCGCGGGCAGCAGGCCGGCGAAGACGAACGACCAACCGAACCGTTCCGCGGTCGTGCAGTAGCCGGTCGCGTCCACGAAGGCTGCGAACTGTTGCGTGGTGACGGTTGTGGCCGCGATCCGGAAGCCGGCAACAGCCATCCGGCGCAGTGGACCCTCGCCGTCGCCAGGCACCGATTCGGGACCGACCTCCCCCATCATGAAGGTCCCGGCCGCAACGGTGCACCACGGCATACCGTCGGCGCCCGTTTTGCGGTCGATGGCGCTCATGTCTCGAAGGAGCTGAGAGTGGCGTCGTAGTCGGCATTCCCGACGTCGTACATCGGCGTCATCCAGTGGTAGAAATTGTCGCCGCGCTCGCGCAACTGCCGGTAGAGCTCCGCCATCAGGGTGCGCCGGATCTGCGAACTCCCCGGATCGTCGATGCGGTTGACCAGCTCGTCCGGATCGGCGACCAGGTCATAGAGCTCGTTGACCGATTCCGGGTTGACGACCAATTTATGAGTGCGGGTGCGCACCATCCGTTGCGGATAGGGGAAGTGGTGCCCGTGGAATTCGGCGAGCACCGTGGACCGCCACTGCGGATGCTGTCCCGCGACCAACGGCAGCAGGCTCCGACCGTCCACTGCCAGTTCGGCTGACAGCCCCGCCAGGTCCAGGATTGTCGCGGTCACGTCGGTCAGCCCGACGAACTCCTCGCGGAGCTGGCCCACCGGCAGGCCCGGAATCCGCGCCAGCAGCGGGATCCGGTAGATGTCGTCGTACATGGCCGGGCCCTTGTCGTGCAGGCGGTGCGCCCCGGTGAATTCGCCGTGATCGGCGGTCATCAGCACCGACGTCCGTTCGCGCAGGCCGAGCCGGTCGAGCGCATCCAAGATCCGGCCCATCTCGGCATCGATCATCTCAACGTAACCCCAGTAGACGGCCACGAGCTTGCGGCTGACCTCTTCCGGAACGGTGTCGAATGCCCAGTGATCGCTGTAGTTGCGTTGCACAGGTGGTTTGTGGTCGAACGTCTCGGCCACCGATGCCGGCAGCTCGATGTCGGCCGGGTCGTAACGGTCGAAGAACTCATCGGGAACGATGTAGGGCAGGTGTGGGCCGAAGAAGTGCGTAGCCAGGTAGAACGGCCGACCCGGCTGGTCGGCGGCGAACCGCTCCAGCATCTGGATGGTCCGGGTCGCCAGGTAGTGCTCGAATGTCGCCGCCACCGGTTGATGCAGCCGGGCCGCCATGAGATTGCCCGGACCGCCGTTGGGACTGGTGCCGCGAATCTTGTCACTGATGCGATAGGGCGGCAGATGGTGCTCCGCCAGATAAGCCAGGTAATCCGGATGGTCAACGGGGTTGTGCCAACCCGGTAGGTTCGGCCCGGCGAACCCGTAATCAGCCGCCGTCCGGCGCACCCCGCCGTGCCACTTGCCGAGCAGTCCAAGCTGCCAGCCGGCGGCGCTCAATGCCCCGGAGAACGTGAACTGATCCGCGGCGAGGTCCTCCAGGTAGCCGACGTTGCGTTCGTAGTTGGCCAGCAGTTTGTGGCGGAACGGCGCGGCTCCGGTGAGCAGACTCGCCCGCGCCGGCGTGCAGATCGCCGTCGGGGTGAACGCATCGCTGAACCTGGTCCCGCCGGCGGCGAGCGCATCCAGGGCCGGTGTGCGGACCGTGTGGTTGCCGTAACACCCGATAGCTGATGTCGAGTGCTGGTCTGTCATCAGGAACAGGATGTTCTCGGGCACGACGGGTCCTCCGGATGGCTGGCAACGTTGGCGGCCCCAGTCTCACGCGTGTTCAGCCCGCGGGCTCACTCCCCGAGCACCAAGCCGGACAGCAGGCCCGGCACCGCGCAGCGTCCCGGTGCCGGAACCCCTGTCCAGCAACCGGTCAGCTGTGCTGGGACTTGGCGTACTCCACCATGCCCAGCACGTCCTCGGGCACGAGGCGGCCAATCGCGCCGGACGAGTAGACGGCGACGGCGACCGTGCTCTCTGGAGCGAGTACGAAGCCTGTTGCCTGCAGGAAGTGCGGCTCGTCGTTGACGTACGCGCCCAGGGTCTCGGCGACCTCGGCAGCGTCAGCGCCATAGCCCACCGGGAACTTCAGGTGGTGCTTGTCCACCAGCCCCGCGGCTGCGGCCTCGTCGTCCACGGAGAAGGACACCACCCCGATGCCCGCCGCCTGGAAGCGGTCCCAGGCACGGTTGAAGGCGGTGAGCTGGGCGGTGCAGTACGGGCACCACGCGCCGCGGTTCACCAGCACGACGCCGAAATTGCCGCCTAGCTCGTCGGGTAGCTCGATCGTGCCGCCGCCCACCCGGGAGACGCGCAGGGTCGGAAAGGTGGTGCCGTTCTCGAGTCGGGCCATTGCTGCTCCTGGGGGTTGAGGGCTCTAACGGGCAAGGACGTTCTGGCCCGCTCAGGCCAGAAGCTACCACGCCGAGTGGCCTGTTCAGGCCAGTCGGCTAGATTGGCGGTTCCACCGGTGTCGTCAACGCCGGGCCGCCGCGATGGGCCTGCGGTGGGGTCGAGTGACGGCGTTCCAGGATCGATGGCTCAGGAGGTCGTAGTGCCGGACGGCGGGATGGCGGGACTGACCCGCAAGGGCACTGCGACCCGGGCGCGCATCGTCAGTGCCGCGGCCGAGCTGATGTTCCGCGACGGCGTTGCCGGGACCAGTACCGAGGACGTGCGGTCGGCCGCGGGGGTCAGCAATTCCCAGCTCTACCACTACTTTGCCGACAAGGCGGAGCTCGTGCGAGCAGTGATCTCCCATCAGACCGAGCAGGTCCTCGCCGGGCAACAGCCGCTGCTGGGCAGCTTGGACTCGATGGCGGCGCTGACCGCCTGGCGGGACCTGTTGGTCCGGTATCAGCGCGCCGTCGGGTGCGTCGGCGGGTGTCCGGTCGGCTCGCTGGCCAACGAACTCGCCGACACCGACGCCGCCACCCGCGCCGCCCTCGTGGAGGGCTTCACCCGCTGGGACACCGCGATCCGCGACGGTCTGCGCGCGATGCATGCCCGTGGCGACCTGCGAGACGACGCCGACCCGGACTCGTTGGCGCTCGGGACGCTGGCTGCCCTGCAGGGCGGTCTGTTGCTGACCAAGACGCTGCGCGACGTTGCGCCCCTCGAGGCGGCGCTGGACACCGCAATCGCCGCGATCCGCGCCGGGCTTGCGGAAACGCGGGAACCCGTTGGTACCGCGGCGGCCAGTAGCGAGCACTAGGTCCATTGCCATCGAGGCCCATCCCGCGGTCGGCTCGTCTCCAGAGCACCGCTCTTTGGCTGATCTTCGTCACCGGTCCGTAAGGGCCCAACCGCTAGATCATTGCCGCCTGCGAGAGCAGGCTTCACATGACGGCGGGGCAGCGGGTCCCGCCCGGCGGGAGGAGTCGGGCATGAAGCTCAGGCAGACACAACGCAGTCAAGGACGCCGTCGGATCGCAATCGCCTCCGCTGCCGCAGCGAGTCTCGCAGTCGGGGTCGGCGTACCGCTCGCGGTCGCGGCTGGTGCATCGACAGCGGCCAGAACACCGACGACGGCGGCCCGAGAGCAGGTCGTGGCCCAGCCCGCCGCGGCGCAGCCTGCGGGTGCAGACAGCCGCGAGCTGCAGCTGGGCACCCGACTGGGTTGGAAGGGTCCGGGCACCGGCGCGGCGAAAGGACTCGGCCCACGCGAGGGACTGCTGTCGCGGGACAAGCTGGTGCTGCGCAGTGCCATCAACGTCGACCTGACGCACCACACGGTGCGACTGCCCGTCTACCGCGGAGAGTCGCGCGGTCAGACGGTCTGGTACGTGCTGCTCGACGCCTCCGACCAGGGCCTGGCCGAGGACCTCGGGGTCAACTACGCACCCAAACTGGCCAACATCGGCATCGGGAACCCGGCGGCGGTCCAAACGGTCACCCTGGACAACCCGAAGCCGGAGGACAATCGGTTCGGACCAGCGGTGCTGCACTTCCCGGGCGCTCCGGACTTCAGTCCCACCCGGATCGCCACCCCCGGACCGAAAGGGTTCCCGCTGGCCAAGCTGCAGCCGGGCGCAGTCGCCAAGAACGGCTACAGCCCGTTCATCCGGATCGCAGGGTCTTCGACCGTGTACGACGCGCCCATCATCGCGACCGGTGACGGGCCGTTCGACGTCATCCACCACACCAACACCGCCGACCGCGTCATCGGGGGGCATGTCGCCCCGAAGGTGTCCCCTCCCGGCCAGTTCCTGGAGTCCTACGTCGACCTGCTCTTCGTCAAGGGCTTCGACGCCGGCCAGCCGATCGTCTACCTCAGCACCGAAGCCGGCCAGCCCCTGACCTCGGTGTTGGAGCGCGCCACGTACGTGCCCGCGTTGGACAGCGCGGCGTTCAACGGTGGCGATGACTTCATCGGTTCGGCGCGTGAGCGACTATTCGGCTTCGTCAACGGCCAGACCGGCGCAAACAACCCGCAGGCACAGGGCTTCGTCCACCTGGTCAAGGACGGTCACGCCAGTGAGGATGCGAACTATCGGAACACCGCTCTCATCGACGCGCTGCGCAACGGTGGCGACCTGCTCAACGTCTTCGGTGACTTCCCGACGCTGAACGAGCCCCGGCATGCCAGCGCCTACAGCCCGCTCTGGGACGCCCAGCTCGGGGAGTGGACAGCCAAGGCGATCAGGCTCGGCTACGACAAGCGGCAGATCGACGAGGTGGAGGTGTTCAACCTCGCCGCGACCCGCCCGGACCTGCTGACCGGACCTGCTGGCGCCCCCTACGGCTCGGTCGGGGTCGACATCGTCTGCGCGGTCGTCGCCTACATCGACAAGGCGCCGACGGCCAACCTTGCCGATCCGGTTGCGAACTCGCAGTTCCCACCCCGGTGAGAGCAGAGTCCTCGCTCTAAATGAGAGCGGTGGTCTCGCACTATGCGAGACCACCGCTCTCACAGTGTCGGCCGCCACCGACCCGGCGGATCGGCGCCGCGTCAGGTCAGGTGGTCGAAGTCGCCGCGCACCCATGCGATGTACCGGTCCGCGGACTTTCGCACCACCGACCCGGCGTCGGCGTCGATGCACGTGCCGAAGTTGTCGTACAACCGGTGGAACCGGTATCCGGCCACCGTCCCCGCGATCCGGTCCACCACCCCCGCCGACAGGGGGATCCGGTTGGGGAAGCTGCGCATGAGGGTCACCGACGCCCGGTCCGGATTCACCCCGATCGAGTCGCCGGTGAGCATCACCCCACCGCCGGCCGCGCCGTCCGCCCAGTGCAGTACCGCACTACCGGGGAAATGCCCGCCCACCTGCACCAAGGTGACACCGGGCAGCACCTGCTGGATTCCGGCCCAGGCACGGATCGCCGGGTCCGGGCGGGCGACCCACCTCAGGTCGGCCTCGGCGACCAGTACCGGCGCCCCGCCGAAGGCCCGACTCCACTCCACCTGGACCCCGAACATGTGCGGATGACTGGCCGCGATGGCGACGACCTCGCCCAGCTCGCGGATCCGCCGGACAGCGTCGTCGTCGAGATAGCCCGTCGGATCCCAGAGCACCGTCCCGGCAGCGGTCCGGACCAGTAGTGCCTGCTGGCCGATCCCCACGACGGGTTGGACGCGGATGCCGACCAGATCCGGTTCGACCTCCCGCACCTGGGTGCGGTGGCCCGCCCGGCGCAGTTCCGGCAGCGTCGTCCACTGTTGACCGGCCGCCGGAACCCACTGACGCTCGTCGGCGCAGATCGCACACACCTGGGCGGCCGATGCGTGCTCGACGGCACAGGTCCGACAGATCAGCACTAGTCCCCCGTCCGGCCGTCGGCCAGCTCACGCAGCAGGTCCAGGTGCCCGAGGTGGCGGGCCGTCTCCTCGACCAGATGCAGCAGCACGAAGCGCAGCGAGAACGTCCGACCGCGGGCATTGACCGCCGTGTCGTCCAGGCTGTGATCGGCCGTCACGGCTCGCGAGCGGTCGCAGGCGGCGCGGTAGAGGGCGATGGAATCGGCCAACGGCTGCTCGTTGGCCGAGTGAAACTCCCAGTCGGGGTCGTCCTGGAACGGCGCCTGCGCCCATGGGGCGGGCTCGGGCCGTCTAGCCAGACCGTGGGTGAACCAGGAGTCCTCCACCAACGCCAGGTGCTTGACCAGTCCGGCGGCCGTGGTCCCGGTACGCAGCGGACTCGTGGTCGCGGCGCGCTGGCCCATCCCCTCGACCTTGGACAGCACCCCGGCGCGGTACCAGTCGAGCATCCCCGTGAGCATCGCCGGTTCGGCGGCGGCGTGGATCGCCGGCATGGCCCGCTCCCCGGTATCGACCGGGGCAGGCTCTCCGCGCTCGGAGGCGCTGGGTCCGATGCGGAATTCGTTGCCCTCCGGATCGGCCAGCACCACCCATCCGGTGCCGTCCGGGTGCGTCCGGTCAGGCAGCACTCTGGCCCCGAGGGCAACCGCCCGGGCGACCTCCTGTTCACTGCTCGCGTCCGGTTCCAGGTCAAGGTGCACCCGGTTCCTCGTCGGCGCCGCGTCCGGGACCAGACCGAACAGCAGTGGCGGACCGGCGTGGGTCACCAGCACCGCCGGATCGCCGGGCGCTCCCTCGTCCTGCACCCGCCCGCCGAGCACCTGCGCCCAGAAGGTCCCGAGCGCGAACGGGTCGCCGCAATCGAAGCTCGTGTAATTCACCGCGGAGGTCATGGGGTGATCGTCGACCTCCGGGCCTCCGGCTGGCAAGGCCGTTGTCCCGGTGCCCACGACTGTGCGGTGATCTGTGCGGTGATCTGTTCGGCAGCTGGTCACCGCACTCCCCAGACCCTGGTGGTGTTTCCCCTGGTGGCCGGGATCGGCCGCAACAAGCTCGGCGAGCAACGGTCGGGCGCAGGGAGTCCACGCTGAGCTGCCCCGGGGGGAGAACCGCTGACGGTCGGGCGTCAATGGGGGAAGCTGCTCCGGTGAAGCGGGTCCGGGCACTGGCCGCGCGACCGGAGTGGCGCTTCTTCGCCTGCCTCGTCCCGGCTGGCCGCCGGCTCGGCTGGGCGTGGTGGGCGCTGCTCGTACTGCGAGCGGTGCTCCCGGCGCTGCTGGCGGTGATCACCGGGTCGGTGGTCGCAGCAGTCGCGGCCGGCGGCGGTCTGGTCGGGCCGCTGGTCGGGGTGGGCGTGGTGTTCGTCGGGCTGCAGGTCGCCGCACCACTGCATGCCGCGGTGAGTGCGAATCTTGGGAGCCGCGTGTCCGGATGGCTCTTCGACCAGATGACCGCCGCGGCCAACGACCCGCCCGGGATCGCCCATCTGGAGGATCCGGAACTGGCCGCCGACGCCACCGTCGCCCGCGATTTCGACATCGGTCAGACCGGTCCGCCCATGAGCCTGAACGTCGACTTCATCGCCAACAGCCTGGTGACGCTGCTGGCCGGGCTGGTGGCGACACTCGCGCTGTTCGGTTTCGCGTGGTGGCTGCCGTTCCTGGTCGGCGGCGCCTGGGGATCCACCCACTGGCTGCTGCGGGAGAGCGCGGTGTGGAAGGACCGCAACACCGAACAGGTCCGCGCGGCCCAGCGCGACGCCGACTACGCCTACCGCCTGGCTGTCGAGCCGCCGACGGCCAAGGAGCTGCGGTTGTTCGGCCTGGCCGACTGGACGGTGGCGCGGTTCGTCGCCACCCGTCGGCGGCTGCACGACTTGCAGTACGAGGCGACGAAGCTGCGGGAGCGCTCGGTCGTGCTGGCCGCGGTCATCGTGTCGGCCGCCGGCGCGATCGTCGCCGTCTGGCTGTGGCGCACGGATCTCCCGCTCGGTCGCACGGTCGCCGCGGCCGGGCTGGTCGTCGGTGCCAGCTCGATTGCGTTCGGCGGTCTGAACTGGGCGCTGGACGGCGCCGCTGCCCCGGTCGCCGCCGTCGAGCGCCTCGGACCGGCGATGGCCACGGTCGGGGCCCTGGCGGCGGTGGGGGCCCCGGCCGCCCCCGCGCCGACTCCGGAGATCGTCGCCGGTGACGGACGCCACCCGGACCCGCCCGACATCGGCATGCACCAGCTGGCGTTTAGCTACCCCCGGGCGACGACGCCGATCTACGACGGGCTGCAGCTGCGGCTGGAACCGGGGCGATCGCTGGCGATCGTCGGGCGCAACGGCGCCGGCAAGACAACGCTGGCCAAGCTGCTGTGCCGGCTCTATGACCCCACCGGCGGCGCGATCACCGTCGACGGCACCGACCTGCGCGCGCTGGCGACCGGCGCCTGGCGGACCCGCACCGCGGCGGTCTTCCAGGACTACGTCCGCTTCGAGCTGTCGCTGCGGGACAACGTCGACCCGGGCGGGTTGGCCACCGACGACCAGGTGAGAGCAGCGCTCGCAGACGCGGGAGCGACCGGGCTGGCGGAGCTGGACACCCCGCTGAGCAAGAACTATGCCGGGGGTACCGACCTGTCCGGCGGGCAGTGGCAGCGGGTGGCGATCGCCCGGGCGCTGTGCGCGGTCCGCCGTGGCGCGGGGCTGGTGCTGCTCGACGAGCCGACCGCGCAGCTGGACGTCCGCGGGGAGGCGGAAGTGTTCGGCCGGGTGCTCGCGGCGACCCGCGGGGTGACAACCGTGCTGGTGTCGCACCGGTTCTCCACCGTTCGCCACGCCGAGCGCATCTGCGTTCTGGAAGGTGGGCGCGTCGTCGAGCTGGGAACCCATGCGCAGCTGATGACCGCCAGCGGGCGCTACCGCACGATGTTCGACCTGCAGGCGTCCCGCTTCACCGACGCGGAGGTCTCCGATGGCTGAACCCACCCAGCGGACGCCAGCCGCCGACACTGATCTGCCACCCAGCCTGGCCTCGATGTGGCGGATGGTCCGGCTCGGGCTGGCGCACGAGCCGCGGCTGCTGGTGGCGGCCACGGTGCTGGTGGTGCTGGCGGCGATTCCGGATGCACTGCTCGCGCTGTGGCTGAAGCTGCTCGGCGACGGGATGGTCGGTGGGAACCGGAGCGAGGTGTTGCTGGCCGCGCTGGGGCTGGCCGCGAGCACCACCGGAACCTGGGTACTCAACGTGGCCAGCGTCCGGGTGCAGCGCAGCTTCCGCGACCGGGTATCGATCGCGCTGGAGGCGCACGTCGCGCGGCTGCAGGCCACCGTGTCGACGATCGCGCACCAGGAACGCCCGGAGCTGCTGGACCGGCTCTCGGTGCTGCGCAACGCCGTGTTCGTGCTGGACCATCTCTACTACTCGCTGCTGAACACCCTGGCCTGGGTGATCCGGCTGGGCCTGACAGCGGTGCTGCTGGCCACTGTGTCCCCGGTGCTGCTGTTGATCGGGATCGCCGCGCTGCCCACCGTGCTGGCCGCGTCATGGCGACCGGGCGTAGAGCGACGTACCGAGGAGGCCGCGGCCCCGCGGGACCGCCTCGCCCGGCACCTGTTCACCACCCTGACCACCGCCGGCCCGGCGATGCAGGTCCGGGTCCTCGGGGTCGGGCCGCAGCTGGCGCAGCGACGGCGGGCCGAATGGGATGCGTGGTACGCCCCGGTGTCACGCGCCCGCTGGGGCAGCGCGGTGTGGCAGGTGCTCGGGTGGGCGGTGTTCGGACTGGCCTACGTGGCCGGGATCGTCTGGGTGGCGGCCGGCCTGCACCGCTCCGCCGGCGACGTGCTGCTCGTGCTCGCTGCGGGCGGGCGGCTGTCGGGCTACATCGCCGCCACCATCGGCGAGATCGGTTTCCTACGCGGGATCTGGCTGGACGGGTCGCGCCGGCTGGTGTGGTTGGAGCGCTACGCCGCGGCGCTGGCGGCCCGCGCGGACACCGCCGTACCGGACCGGCTGCGCGACGGAATCCGCCTGGAACACGTGTCCTTCGCCTACCCGGGCACCGATCGCCTCGTGCTGGACGACGTCAGCCTGCACCTGCCCGCCGGGGCCGTGGTCGCGGTCGTCGGGGAGAACGGGGCCGGCAAGTCCACGCTGGTCAAGCTGCTCACGAAGATGTACGAGCCGACGTCCGGGGAGATCTGGTTGGACGGAGCACCGCTCTCACGCATGGACGCCGCGCAGTGGCGGGCACGCACCGCCGGATCGTTCCAGGATCATGCCCGGTTCGAGTTCGCCGCCCAACGCTCGGTCGGCCTGGGTGATGTTCCCGTCCTGGACGACCGGCCGGCCGTGCTGGCCGCGGTCGGGCGCGCCGGCGCGCAGGACGTGGTGCAGCGATTGGAGGCAGGGCTGGACACCCAGCTGGGCACCGGCTGGCCCGGCGGGGTCGACCTGTCCGGCGGCCAGTGGCAGAAGATCGCGCTGGCCCGCGGCTTCGTCCGGGAGCGGCCGCTGCTGCTGGTGCTGGACGAACCGACCGCCGCGCTGGACGCCGAAACCGAGCACGCCCTGTTCGGCCGCTACGCCGCCGCCGCGCGAACCGACGACGGGACGGGACGGGTCACGGTGTTGATCTCGCACCGCTTCTCCACCGTGCGCACCGCGGACCTGATCGTCGTACTCGACGGTGCGCAGGTGCGCGAGGTGGGCAGTCACGCACAGCTGATCGCGGCGGGCGGGACCTATGCCGAGCTGTACGGCATCCAGGCGGCGGCCTACTCGTAACCGTCGCCATCCTGGCCGAGGAGCCACCGGGACACCCGGCTCCCGAGATCCGGACTCACCGCGGCAGGCAGCGGGCCGGTGACCTGAGGTCGGAGGGCCGCTATGCCCAGCCGAAACAGCTTCTTCGACCTGCGCCCGACCGTTGCTCGCCGAGCTTGCTGCGGCCGACCCCCGCCACCAGGCGAAACGCCGCCCGGATTGCAGGAGTGCGGTGACCAGGTGCCGGACGGGATCACCGCGCAGCCGTGGGCACCGGGACACCGGCCTTGCCAGCCGCAGGTCCGGAGGTCCGCAGGTCCGGAGGTCGATGAGCACATGGATGCCTTGGCATCGGTCACAGCAAACCCACAGGCAGCACACGTGGCGTACCCAGGTGGCGGCCGGAGGGTTGCTGTCGAGGAGGCCGACATGACACTGAAGAATCCGCCGCGCCGTCGTGTGCTCGGGGAGCCGGCGCGATGAGCGCGCTGATGTCCACCTCGGACACGTCGACGGCGGCCACATCCCCGGCACCGCAGCAGCAGCCGTCCCGCTCGGCTGGCCCGGTCTCGGGCGCGGAGGATTGCCTCGACCGTGGAGTACGGCTGACGGCCGCAATCGCTCTCTGGGCCGGGTTGCTGCTGGTCACCTACTGGTGGGATGCCGGCGGCGGCATCGTCGACCTGGCGGGATGGGCTGGCGGGCTGACCTCGGTGGGCCGGCTCAGCGGGCTCTGGTCGGCGGACCTGCTGCTGGTCCAGGTCCTGCTGATGGCGCGACTGCCGCCGCTGGAGCACGCCTTCGGCAGGGACCGGTTGACGCGGATCCACCGGATCGTCGGCTTCCTGTCCGTGGACCTCATGGTCGTGCACATCGTGACGATCTTGTACGGCTACGCCGGCGGACGGTTACCAGCGGTGCCGGCGACCAGCTGGGATCTGGTCACCAGCTCCGGCGGGATCCTGCTCTCGGTCGCCGGGACCGCCTGCCTGGTCATGGTCGCGGTGACCAGCGTGCGCCGGGCCCGTCGGCGGCTCCGGTACGAGTCATGGCATCTGCTGCACCTCTACGCCTACCTCGGCGTCGGGCTGGCGCTGCCGCATCAGCTCTGGACGGGGCAGGAGTTCCTGCGTTCGACGGGCGCCACCATCTACTGGTGGACACTGTGGGCAGCCGCGGCCGGCACGATCCTGATCTGGCGGATCGGGTTGCCGGTGTGGCGTAGCTTGCGCCACCGGCTCCGGGTGGATTCCGTCGTCTGGGAGGCCTCCGACGTGGTGTCGGTCCACCTGACCGGCCGCCGGCTGGACCGGCTGCCGGCACGGGCCGGGCAGTTCCTCACCGTCCGGTTCCTCCACGGATCCGGCTGGACCCGGGCCAACCCGTTCTCGCTGTCCGCGGCGCCGGACGGTCGCAGCCTGCGGATCACAGCCCGGGTACTGGGTGACGGCAGCGCCCGACTGGCCGATCTGCGACCGGGCACCCGGGTGCTGTTCGAGGGACCCTACGGCCGCCTGAGCAGCAGGGCCCGGTCCCGTCCCGGAGTGCTGCTGGCCGGGGCCGGTGTCGGCATCACCCCACTGCGGGCGTTGGCGGAGGGTTTGGACTACGAACCGGGCCGGGCCATCCTGCTCCAGCGCTACTCCGAGGAACCGCTGTTCGTCGCCGAACTGGAGTCGCTGGCCCGCGAGCGGGGACTGGACAATCTCGCCCTGCCCGGTCCCCGGCCGAGGCCGGATTCGGTGCTCGGTCCCCGAGCCGGTGGCGACGAGGTGGCCGCGCTGCTGGGGTGGATCCCCGACCTCGCCGAGCGCGAGGTATTCCTGTGCGGCCCGACCGCCTGGACCACCGGCTTCGAGCGCCTGGCGACCGCGGCCGGCGTGCCCTCTGACCACATCCACACCGAGAGCTTTGGTTGGTGACACCCATGCGACGCATCGCCATCTGGTTAGCCGCGACGACAACGATCGTGGTGCTCCTGTTCGGATACCACACCTCGACAAATTCCACCGGGTCCACGGTCGCATCCGGCAGAATCACCGCGCCGGTCCCGCTACCGACGGCCGACTCAGCCCCGAAGAGCACTGCCCGGAAGAGCACTGCTCGGAAGAGCACTGCTCCGAAGAGGACCCCGACGACTGGCGCGAGTTCCTCGACGACCGCCGCGAAGACCTACACCGGTTCGGTGGCCCAGACCCAGTGGGGGCCCGTCGAGGTCCGCGTCACCATCGCCGGCGGGAAGATCACCGACGTCGCGCTTCCGCAGTACCCCAACGGGAACTCCCGCGACCAGGAGATCAACGCCTACGCCCTCCCGACACTGGTCCAGGAGACACTGAAGGCCCAGAGCGCCAACGTCGACATGGTCAGTGGCGCCACCGTCACCAGCGATGGCTACCTGCAATCGCTGCAGTCGGCGTTGGACCAGGCGGGGCTGTGACCACCGCTGGTGCGAGCGCCGCTCTCCCGATTAGGGCTCTTCAGCCTGCCGCCGCGGGGTCGGGCTCAAGGTCGGCGATACCGGTGCACCGCCACGTCGAGCACCTGATGGGGATGCCGGTCAGCATCGCCCTGCGCGGCTGGGACGCCGACTCCCCCACCGGCCGCCGTGCCTGGGACGCCGTCGTCGCCGAACTGCGCGCGGTCGACCGGACGTTCAGCACCTACCGCATCGACTCGGTGATCAGCCGACTCGGGCGCCGGGAGCTGACGGCGGCGGAGTGTCCCGACGACGTCACCGAGGTCCTGGCGCTCGGCCAGGACGCCGAGCGGCAGTCCGGCGGGGCCTTCTCGATCCACCTACCGGGCCCGGACGGAGTTCGCCGGCTGGACCCGAGCGGGGTTGTGAAGGGCTGGGCCGTCGAACGGGCAGCGCAGCTGCTCGCGGAGCTGGCTGACACCGACTTCTGCCTGTCCGCCGGTGGCGACATGGTCTGCCACGTCGCCGATCCCGCCCGGCCAGCATGGCGGGTGGGTATCGAGGACCCGCACGACCCCAGCCGGCTGGTCGCCGTCGTTCCGGTGCGAGACGGCGCGGTCGCGACCTCCGGTGCGGCGCACCGTGGCGCGCATGTGGTCGACGCCCGGACCGGGCTGGCCCCCCGGACCGTCGCCGCGGTGACGGTCATCGGGCCCTCACTGACCTGGGCGGACATCGACGCCACCGCCGCTTTCGCCCAGGGCCCCCGGGCGGCAGACTGGCTGCGCACTCGCACCGGACGGACGGCGCTGGTCGTCTCCGACGACGGGCGGACGACCTGGGTCACCGGTGCCGCTTCCTGCTGACCCGCCACGCCGACGACGCTCAGAGCACCCGGGCGCTGACCAGATGCACCGCACCCATGACTGCCGGCGCGGCGGTCATCGCGGCATCGCGCCGCTGCATACCCAGCGCCGCATCCCCGAGCTGGACCAGCCCCGCGGCGACCAGCAGTCCGGGACGGGATGGGGCAGCCGGTCGGATGAGCGCAAGGAGTAGCGGAACGGCCAGTGCCCAGGTGCGTACCCCGGAGGAGGCGCTCCAGAACTGAGCCAGTGGCGTCACCGGCTCGCCGGCAGCGATGTAGCCGGGCCGGCGGACACCGGCAGTGGCGAAGGCCCCGGCGGCGATTATCCCGACTCCATTGAGCAGCAGCAGAGCCGTGGCTGACCGACGCGACCTCATGGCTGGATCATGCCAGCCGCATAGGCCGGCCACCGTCCGTCCGCCGCCCCGGCCCGGCGTGCGGCGTCTGCGTACGGCGTCGGCGTGCCGTAGCTTGCCGGCGTGCGCATCACCAACACCAGCGACCTGTGGTGGAAGAACGCCGTCGTCTACTGCGCCGACGTCGAGACCTTCCTGGACACCGACGGATCCGGGCGGGGTGACCTGGCCGGGATGAGCCAGCGCATCGACCATCTGGCGCAACTGGGCGTGACCTGCCTGTGGCTGATGCCGTTCTATCCCAGCCCGAACCGCGACGACGGCTATGACATCTCCGACTTCTACGCCGTCGACCCGCACCTGGGCAACTTCGGAGGCTTTGTCGAGCTGGTCCGCACGGCCCGGGACCGCGGTATCCGGGTCATCGTCGACCTGGTGGTCAATCACACCTCCGACCAGCACCCGTGGTTCCGAGCGGCCCGCTCCAGTCGCAGTTCGCCCTACCGGGACTGGTACGTCTGGGCTGACGAGGACCCGGGTGACACCGGCACGCAGGTGGCGTTTCCGGATCAGGAGACCAGCCTGTGGCAGTACGACGAGAAGGCGGGCCAGTATTTCCTGCACCGCTTCTACAAGACCCAGCCCGACCTCGACGTCACCAATCCGCAGGTTCGGGACGAGATCACCAAGATCGTCGGATTCTGGCTGCAGCTGGGCCTGTCCGGATTCCGGGTGGATGCGGTCCCCGCGCTGCTGGACGAGCAGGGCACCGACGCCGCCGAGCACGCCCGGCTGCGCGACCCGCACGACTTCCTGCGGCACCTGAGGGAATTTCTCGGACGCCGGACCGGGGACGCCATTCTGCTGGGCGAGGTCAACCTGCCCTACGACCAGCAGCTGGAGTTCTTCGGCTCCGCGGCCGGCGGCGAGCTGACCATGCAATTCGATTTCATGACGATGCAGGCCACCTACCTGGCGCTGGCCCGCAATGACGCACGCCCGATCGCAGCCTCATTGGCAGCCCGACCGCCCATTCCGGCGACGGCGCAATGGGCCACGTTCCTGCGAAATCACGACGAGCTGACCCTGGACAAGCTGACGGAGAGCGAACGCCAGGAGGTAATCGCCGCCTTCGGTCCGGACCCGGCGATGCAGCTCTACGGTCACGGGCTGCGCCGCCGACTGCCCCCGATGCTCGACGGCGACCCCCGCCGGCTCAAGCTCGCCTACAGCCTGCTGTTCAGCCTGCCCGGCACACCGGTGCTGTTCTATGGCGAGGAGATCGGGATGGGGGAGAACCTCGACATCCCCGACCGTTACTCCGTGCGGACCCCGATGCAGTGGAGTGCGCAACCCAACGGCGGTTTCTCCACCGCCAGCCCGGCCAAGCTGGCCCGCCCGATCTCGTCCGACGGCTTTGCCCCGGAACACGTCAACGTCGAGGACCAGCGCCACGATCCGGAATCGCTGCTCTCATTTGTCACGCTGCTGGTCCAGCGCTACCGCACCACACCTGAACTCGGCTGGGGAACCTGGCAGGCGCTGGAACAGCCTCATGTGGAGGTCCTGGCCGCGCGTACCAGCCTCGACGACGGGGTCGTCGTCACCCTGCACAATCTCTCCCCGCAGGCGGTCACTGTTCCGCTGGAGCTGGGCGAGCTGCCCGAGGGCACCCGGCTGGTCGACCTGCTGTTGCGGGGTGACCCGGTGCAGCTGAACGCGGACGGCTCGGCGCACCTGGAGCTGCCCGGGTACGGGCACCGCTGGCTGCGGGTGGTCCGTCCGGGCGACCGCCGCCTGGTCTGAACCCGTGCCCCTGACGACTGCCTGCCCGGCTGCCGCCGGCGCCGCCTGACGGACACACGCGCTGTCGGCACATCAGCATCCTGGGGCCACGCCCGGACATGACCGCCACCTTCGGTGGCGTGACGCCGTCACGCCACAGCTGACAGTCGATCACCCCGGCGAATCCGTTGGCACATGGAGACGCCAACTCTGCTCAGCCGCCGGCTGCAACTATCCGGCCACAGGTCCTGCAACTGTCCGGTCGGTAGTCCTGCGATCATCCGTCTAGCAGTCCTGCAATCGTCGGCATAACGGCCTGAGAGCGGTACGCTTGCGTCATGGATACCGCGGCGGTACTCGGACGCGAGTACCGGCCTCGCGTGATCGACAGCGCGGTGCAACGCGCCCTCGCGGCCTCGGGCGCGGTGGTGATCGAGGGGGCGCGCGCCAGCGGCAAGACCATGACGGCCTTGCACGCCGCGGCCTCCTACGTCTTCATCGACGATGCCGGCGTCCAGCGCCTACTCGAAGTAGCGCCGCGTTCACTCCTCGACGGCGAGGCACCCAGGCTGCTCGACGAGTGGCAGGTCGCCCCGGACCTGTGGAACCTCGTGCGCCGTGCCGTTGACTCCGCTGTAGAGCCCGGGCGGTTCATCCTCACCGGCTCCTCGGTCCCTCCGGACGATGTCACCCGGCACACCGGGGCCGGGCGGTTCCTGCGGCTGCGTGAGCGGACCATGTCGTGGTGGGAGAAGCTCGACGCGCCAACGGGCGCAGTGAGCCTCTCGGGCCTGTTCGACGGGGACCTGCCCACGACCGATCTTGGCGCAGCCCCCGATCTCGACACCATCATCGACAACCTGCTGCGGCCCGGCTTCCCCGCGATGACTGCGCTTTCACCAACTCAGGCCTCGGATCGACTGCGCGGCTACATCGACGACGTCGCACGCACCGACATCCACCGCATCGCCGACATCCGGCATCAGCCCGAGGTGGTCAAGCAACTCATCGCCGCACTCGCGCGATCGGTGGCCTCCGAGGTCACCTACAAGACGCTCGCGGCCGACGTCCGAGCGGTCGCGCCCACGATCGACGCGGAGACCGTCAGCAACTACGTCGGCCTGCTCCAGCGACTGTTCATCGTTGAGGCACAGCGCCCGTGGACCCCGGCGTTGCGATCGCGCGCGAGGGTGCGCACCACACCGAAGCTCCATCTGGTCGACCCAGCCCTGGCCGCTGCGGCCCTCGGTGCCAGTCCCCAACAGCTACGGGGCGACCTCAATACGCTCGGCACACTGTTCGAGAGCGCCGTCGTCCATGATCTGACCGTGCTCGCCTCGCGTATCGACGGCGAGGTCAGTCACTATCGCGACTCCAACGACAAGGAGATAGACGCGATCATCACGCTCCCCGACGGACGGTGGGGCGCCGTCGAGGTCAAGCTTGGCGGCCAGCAACTCACCGCCGGAGCCACCTCGCTGCAAGCGGTGATCGCACAAGTCGACATCGCAGCGATCGGAGAGCCGGCGTTCCGACTCGTGGCCACCGGAACCGGGCCGATCCTTGTCACCGACGACGGGACTGTCACGGCCCCCCTAACCGCCCTGGCTCCCTGAGGCCGGCCAGATAAGCTCCGTCCGGCGACGCGCCCCACCGACAGAGTGATCTGCCCCGCGGTTCTCCGACCGCCGGGTAGATCGACCTCCGCGATGCTGAGCCCAGAAAGTCACGAACGACACGCGACACTAGTGTCGCGTGTAGGAAGTGGTTTTCGGGGCGCGTGGTTTCGCGTGGGAGACGATCTGGTCCGCGGATTTGGTCCAGGTGAAGGGTTGTGCCCGCTCGTTCCAGCC